>Ga0214545_1002163_pt1 | contig 37831 bp, 15 predicted proteins | sample CNSS4metaG_FD_160064 | JGI IMG/M metagenome (GOLD analysis project Ga0214545, IMG submission 160064) | Root nodule microbial communities from cowpea collected in UCLA plant growth center, Los Angeles, California, USA - CNSS4 | ecosystem: Host-associated > Plants > Roots > Nodule | place: USA...
TGACAATCATAATAGACTTGGGCACCCTGTACTATCGAAGGCTCTATTTGGTTTATTGTAGCCTTCACCTAGAACTAAAGATCAAATCATTCAGCACTGATGTTTTCTGCTTTCCCAGTATACATTCATTACAATCCTGCACATTATGATGTGGCAACTTACTCTATGTAAATATCTTAACGAGAAATTGATTCATTCTTTTTATTCCATCATGCTGATTATAATGAGTTTTTAATGACTAGGTCATGCAATTTGTTTTCTCTTTGTTGTCTATATCTGTGAATTATAACTTAATAATAACTATACCTGATGGGTATATTTTAAACTGCTCACAAATGGATTGAAACATAGTTATAAAATATGAACTGTAAATACTCAAACACTGGAGTTCTTATAACCAGATGCATCGCAAGTTAAATCAATACTTGAAATCCATACCAGTGCAAGGCTGGGGCTCAAAATTCCATGGTTGATCACTTTTTAACTGGAGATTATGTAACTAATAATCAGATAACTAAGGATTTAGATAGTTTAATATTGAATGGTGAAATGAATCAACATGGATTTGCTCTACTCTGTTGAGAATGCATCTGGCACAATGAATGTGCTTTCTCGGAGAGCTCCAATAGTTAACTTACAAGTTTATACCTTATTAGTCTTTCCCTTTTGTTGTTTGTTGTCATTCACTTGTCACAATTATTGACTTTAATTCATGAGAAAATTTCTAAATTTTTATAGTTCAATTCATAATATTGTGTCTAATCTTTTGTAGATTTTCCATCTCAATGAACGGATTGAGAATATTAATGATCAGTATTGGACACTTCGAGCAGAGGAGGTAAATATTTGTATATATACTGCTTTATAAAATTCTTTTTAACAGTTTAGATATGTTGTCAAGTCTGAATGAGTAGTTATGGGGATTATTGTTAAAAAGCAATATCAAGAAACTGTGATGATCAAGATTGAGACATGATTATATATATTTTTAGAACAATGGAAGAAGGTATGACTGTATTTTGTTATAACGGAATGTGTAAGTGTGACTGAGTAGGATTTGGGATTATTGTTACAATAGATTGTTGAGAAGAAAAGAGTTTTTCTATTGGATTGTAAATTCAGTATGATACCAGTTTCTAGTTCCTATTAGTTCTTAACATTTGAATATAAATGTTTAAATGACAAACCCTACTTATTGTGCTTGTAAAACATGATTGTGAGCGATGTTAATAGCTGCCCCATGTGCCATTCCTTTTGAACGATGATTCACTTCCTAGGTTGTTTATGTTCACTTGTAAATGTCTCTTCCATAGATCATGCATGAGTTGACAAACTACACTTACATCATAAGCTATGTCGGGTCTATTGCAGGCTAAGTAAATAAGCTTCTCCACAAGTCTTTAATATTATCCTTTATTCACAATAGAACTACCTTCATCATTCCCAATTCTATGGTGGTTCTGTTCTATAGGACTTGTGGGGTTCTTGCAATCAATCTTATCTTCTTTCTTTGAGAAGATGAAGAACGTACATCCTTTGAGAGAATTAAAGATCTTTCTTGGAGTAAGTTACCTCTATCCCAAGGAAGTACTTTAGTTTTCATAGATTTTTCATTTCAAACTAACCAGCAAGCTTTCTTTCAAGATTTGTTTTTCATGTTCATCATCTACAACTATTACGTCATTATCATACACCAAAGTATGGTAAGTTTACCTTCTAGGGAATGCTTAATGAACGGGGTATTGTCTTCTTGACTTTGTTGATAATAACCCGAGTGAGTCTACCAAACCATCCACAAGGTGACTACTTAAGTTTGTACAAAGCTTTCTTCAATTTATACACATCTTCCTCTAGACCTAAATCCTGGAGGAATCTCCTTGTTGACTTCTTCCTCTAAATGTCCATGCAAGAAAACATTCTTCATATCAAAATATTGTAATTTCCAACCAAAATATGTTGTTTGTGAGAATATTCAAACATTATTGATATGTCACTGGAGCAAATGTCTCCTCATATTCAACACCATAAGTTGAGTATACCTTTGTAATGATCCAATGAGCCTATAGAATTATATTTTACATTATAAGCCCATGTGCATCCTACTAACTTTTTATCTTGTGGCCTTTCAACAATCCCCATGTCTATTTTTTTATTTTTACTATACAGTCATTCCTTCGTTCATGGTTTAAAACTTCTCAAAGAGGAAATTTTGGTGATTCATAGATAGGTGTTTAGTGGACACAAAAATGAAAAATAGGATACTTGGTCGAACATTGATTTCCTTTTCTCCAAGCTATGGACAAGTTATCAAGGTTTAGGTTCATGATTATTATTCAAGAAATTTTCCAAAGGTTCAAGGGTGTCATAAGAATAAATGCGTATCCCTAGCTCAAACGATTGGAGTTGTTGTTGGATCACGTTGGGTTGTTTATTTCTTTAATATTGCATATGGAAGAAACTCTCAACGCAAATAATTTTTGGAGCTAACCCTAAGGATCAAAGTCGCCCCTATTAGGGGAAACATCAAAGACATCCATAAGAGATGTGCCAATAAAAGTATCAAGAGCACCAAGAGTAGTATCTGTATGATGTGGTGCCTCTATGAAAGGGAAAAAAGATTGAGCTACTATACAACTCTCTTCTTGAAGCTAAAGACGTATTTAAAAGGATTCAATTTTATCAAATAGTGATATTCATAAAGGTAAAAAACTTTCGATTCACAGAAGTTTAACATCAATACCCCTTTTTATCATAAGTATAACCAACAAATATGTATTCAACAACTCTAGCAAAATTGACTATGAATGTGGACAAACACAACATATCTCGAAGCTTAACATTGAAGGCTAGAAAGCAAAGCAGCAAATGTAAACAAAGAAAAGAGAGAGGGTAATTGGTTGGTAAGGTATGCAGTGTTATAAGTACAATATTAAATGCATTACTAGAAGTTGGTAGAATATTAAATGTATTATTAGAAGCTAATAGAAAGTTAAGAACATTCTAGAGATCTCTTTTTTTTAGTGTTAAAGTTCTCTACATGTAGAGGCTAATGTATTGTTTCAAATGAATCAATTGAATAACAATCTTCTTTCATTTATATTAATTTTCTCTAGTTGGTATTAGAGCTCCCAATCTTGGGGGCCCTACTTCCGCATTTCTTCTCCATCTTAGTTACGGTTCCTTTTAGGGTTGCCTGAAGTGCTCCCAATTCCTTTAAATATTGGGATTGCTTGAAGTGCACCCAACATATGATTTTGTCCGTTCTTGCACCTTGTTGTCCACCAGAGTTGTTGCTGGACATTCGTCGAAGTTGTTGGACCTTCATTGTGCATTCGCCAAAACTATTGCCGATTCCTCGCTGAAGTTGTTGTTGAGTAGTTGTCGGGCTTTCTTGTTAGAGCTTTCGCCATTGCCATCATCAAAATCGTCATTGTCGCTGCCGCCTCAACATATGGATCCTTTTGTTATTGTTCTCTTTTTATTAAGGGGGGGCTAAGGAATCCTATTATTTACTTAAGCATGGAAGTTCTACTAAGTAATGTTGGGCTTCTTACTTCAGAGATACATGCACTATGTGTTGAAATTGAATGTTTGAAATCTCTTATGGAGTCCACTAGTAAGTCACCTTCTTGTACTAGCTCTCTAGCTATGACTGATAAGAACTTCAATTCATCTTTTGATGTTTCTAAAACTCTACGTAAGGACTCTTGGGTTCTCGACTCTGGTGCCAAAGACCATATGACCCCTCATTCATCTCTTTTATCATCATATGTTTCTCTTTTCAGAAACCAAATTACTGTTGTCAATGGGATTCATATACCAATAATTGGACGTGGTAATGTTTCCTGTTTGCCATCCCTCAATCTTAAAGATGTTATTCATGTTCCAAACCTTTCTAATAATCTTATTTCCATTAAAAAACTTACGCATGACCTAAAGTGTTATGTAACATTTTTTCCCACTCATTGTATTTTTCAGGATCTTGCCACGGGGAGGACGATTTAGAAATATGAAGGAATAGGGAGGGTTGTATTGTTTTAACTAAAATAAGATCAGTATTAGTGAACAAATGGGTACCTCTTGTCTCCAATCTTGCACTACTTTTTAGTCCTCTCAAATTTGGCTTCTCCATCGTTGTCTAGGACGTCCTTCCTTTCCCTTTCTAAAGTTCATGTTCCCTTCCTTATTTTCCAAAGAGTTTGTTGAGTCATTTAAATGTGATGTATGTCAACTTGCAAAACACCATTGGGCCACATGTCCTCCTAGTAATACAATTAGTGTCCATCCTTTTGAGTTAACTCATTCTAACCTTTGGGGGCCTACATCAAACTATAGTATTTCTAGTGTTAAATGGTTTGTCACGATTATTAATGATTGTACCCGTGTTACATGGATTTTCCTCATGAAAGAAAAATCTGAAGTTTTTACTTTATTTGTCAAATTCTTCCATATGGTAAAAGCACAATTTAGGAAGTCAATCTAATGTTTACACTCTCAAAGAACATGGCGACTCCTTCCATGGGGTCTCATTCATTTTGACCATTTGATGAGCCTTGTTACTTTAAACAATATAGAAGACTTTAGAAAGAGAAGAAAAAGAAAGTCTTTCCTTCCCAAGAATTCTATGGTCATATTAAGGATTCAATCTTGATAAGAACTTAAAAATCTAAGTAACGAACAAAATTTATTATATGCGTTTACTCAAATAAGTTGGTCTCTTGGACCTGAAAGGATTTTTGAATGACTCAAAGTCTTGGTGTAATGTATTCTAAGATAGCAAAAATGGATAAAATGAGATTCATTCTTTTCTAGCCATCCATTTAGGCTGGGATTTGTTATAGTATGATGTTAAAAATGCGCTCGGTCGTGGAGACCTAGAAGTGGAGTTCTACTTGGATAGTCCTACTAGATTCTGTACTCAGTGGAAAGAACAGGGTGTGCAAGCTGAAGAAAGCTTTGCATGGTCTCAAACATATTTCCAGGCATGCTCTAAAAGATTCACCCAAGGTATATTATCCATGGGGGAAATACTACCCTAGGCTTCACTTGTTACTACGCAATATTTGTTAGGGAAATATGACAATTGCCAATCCCATGACAGATTTGTGGAAAACAGGACAGGTGTTATGGGGTAACAAGCTCAGGTTGAATTTGAACGATAGAAGTCTACCATCCCAGACCTTTCAATTTTGGCAGTTCCAAAATTTCCAAACCATTTGTCTTCGATGTTATTTACTGTCTTGATATGGAGCTATGCCTTTTCTCCTAGCTCATTATTCTTAATTTTACAAGTTGCATTTTCAATTTCCTTTTGATTTAGATTCCAGAGGAAGAGAAAAACCTCGGCCCTCAGCATCGGTTGATCCATGTTTATCATTTCTTGAAAGACACAAATCAAAATCAGGTGCTTTGCCCCCAAATTTGTCTAATATAAAATTAATTTATGTGAAATTACTACCCTTGAATTTTCTAACATTTTTGTTTTCTTATGTATTGTTGTGGCTTGAAAATACCAGCAAGTTCAGAACTTCGGACATCCTTTTTTCTTAGCGATCCATGAGGGTGAGACATTAGCTGAAGTCAAATTGCGAATACAGAGCAAGTTGCAAGTTCCAGATGAGGAGTTTTCCAAGGTAAATATTGCTAAAGTGACTGAATTATGCGCTCTTGCTTTTACCATGTGTTTAAATATAGGGAATTTTACAATTTCAAGGACATTAAAATACACTAATAACTGTTTCATTTTTCAATGTTTTGTTTAGAAAATACAATTCAAATTTATTGAATTTTAGTTTTCCTTTTTAGACAGTATTTCAATTATTACCATATAAAAAAAATTATTTTAGTATAAGCAATATTTAAAAATTCAAAGTTGTCAAGTAATTGACTAATCCCAGCTGAAATAACCTTGGCCAGTGACAATCAAGAGAAACCTATATTATACTTTTGAACATTGTTGGTCGAGATTAATTTTTTTACTAACTTTTGGGTTAGTGTCAACTGAAAAATTCCCCTGGCTAACATTGGTCCAAAACAATCATAATCATGAGTGATAGAAAGTTTCAGTAGTCAGCATTAGAAATCTAATGATCAGCTTCAGCTTGATTTGGGCTTAAAAGGTGATGGTTGACGTCATTTGAAAAAGCGACGTTGGATTTATAATGAGATGAGGACATCTAGGTTGAGGTTGACGTGATAATGTTTAAACTTTTGCCAAATCGAGAAGAGTACGGAAAGACAGATGTGAGAGAGAGAAAGAGAATGAAAATTTTCAAATCCTAACTTTTGGTAGAATGTGAAATTCTATTTCAATAATCAAAATATTCTTAAAGTTTTAGAATTTCAAATTATTTTTAAATTCTCTATCCCAGCAACATATTTTGTTATAATGCATTTCAAATTTTCTATTAAAACTTTTCATCCTCCAAAAACCTATCCAAACTCTTAAGCATTTGATGCATCTATGTGCATGTTACCTAGTCATATCAAATTGGAACTAATAATATCTGCAAATTTTATTTAGTTGGGTTGGAAACAGTTTTGACTTCACAACACAATTTTTTAAACATTATTGCAGTTTTATCACTGAGTGATTTTACACAACCATCCTTTCTATTAGACACCTCTGTTTCCTACTTCTTTCATCGTATCACGTCGTATCTGGGTGTATTATGTATTACTTGCGTCATGTTTCGTCTAATCTAACAGGTTCACAAAATTGCATATATGGTCAAGTAATTGAATTTAAAGTACTTCGTAAAATTTTTCAGTCCTTTTTAACCAAAATCTTTAGGTAGGAAAGATTTAGCTTCAATGACTAATGTATGGTATTTATTCTGTCTTCCTGTAGTGGAGATTTGCATTTTTGTCATTTGGTCGTCCGGATTATCTTCAAGATTCAGACATTGTTTCCACTCGGTTTCAGGTCTGCCTATCTTCTTTTCCCTTTTGGTTATGACTGTTACAGTGCGTAATCGAGAAAAAAAAAATGCTTTTTTGTGCAAAATTAAGTTAATCTATTTTTTATTGTTCAGAGAAGGGATATATATGGCGCATGGGAGCAGTACCTCGGACTGGAACACACTGACAATACTCCTAGAAGATCGAATGCAGCGAATCAGGTATAGTATTATTATGTTATGAAGCTTGCTCGTCATTTTTCTTCAAGGAATGGGGGTTGGTGGGTTTGTGCTCCTTATCATAAATGGGTATACGTGGTCAACGATGGGTAAATAGACGAAATTTGTTACAACTCTAGAAACTTGAATTTTAAAATTTGAATAAACGACTTGTACTTGATAAAAAAAAAAAAAAAACATAACATCCTATTTTACTTTCCAACCATTCCATGATTGACCTTTGCACCGAACCTGCCCCCTAAATGTTAACAGCAAAAGTAGATATAGATGGTTGTAATGTTACTGGAATTAATTTTATTGCTGGTTTCAGAAACCTACTATATGATTATTTATTAATTTTGCAGAATCGTCACCCATTCGAGAAGGCAGTAAAAATCCATGTTTAGAAACATGTTTCATCTTGATAAGTCAATTTTGTATTTCAGCTGCACTTAAAGTGGTCTGAAGGGAACAAGGAATGTGGAGAAGCTACCAATCTTTTTCAGGGTAGTCTGCTGAAACCATAATTTTTTTTAGCTGAAGTTTAGGCTCCAATAGTAATTTAAACTCGTCTTGAGCAAACAAATCTTTGGTGGTTAAGTGGTTGGATTTGATGGTCCCTTTCCATTTTGGTACATAACATTTTGGGGCTGGTTTTTTTGTATAAAAGGTATAGGAATATAGCTATAGTTAACTCTTTCCTTTGGCCCACTGCACCATTGTGGGATTTTCATTTCCTTCAGTTAGTGAGGCTTCGAAGGATGGGGAAATATCTATAATGCTTCTTTGTGTTAAAAGGAAAAGATTGCTTTTTCTTATGCTTCATTCAATGAACGGGGGTTCCAAGATGGATTGCTTCGGAAAAATCTTCATAGCAGAGCTTTATATTCATATAATTTAGGCAAAAATTTACAATCCGTCAGAAATTTAATTAAAGATCTTCATGTGTGGTTGAAGTTTTATTCCCATGAATTGCGACTTGAGTGAGTAGACTATATTTTTGGAAATATAACGTTATCTTATAACTAATCAATCTACGGGCGGTATTAAATGGTTGGTATGGTTTGTGTTCAGGTAAAGGACATGATTGGATACAAGCTAGAAAACTCTAGTTTCGTTAAGAAGCTTGTCAAAATTTTAAAAAAATTAAATACACAATTTAACCCTCTCTTAACCTATATTTTGACCTATTTTCCATATACCCAATTTGAGCTATTTGGGCTATGTCAAGTTGTCATTTGCAACTAGCAAAAGGTTTCACACTAATTACAAGGGATTAAAACGTTCTTTTTTTCTCTCTTTCTTCTACTTTTATCTTAAAATATACATAAAAAAAAAAGTTTAGGCTATCTATTGATCTCTCCCGATTCAACATTGTGTAAACAACATCTTTCCTAGTTATACACTAATAAGTTATTTTACAAGCTTAATTCTCATCATAGAGGATAAAGATAATAAAGCTCCTTACTTTTCTATATGGTAACCTCCATCGAATGAATAATTTAAAATTATAAGCTCGTCCAACTGTAAGATCCTACTGTGAGATCTTAGAAACTTTAATAATTAGAAAAGTATACAAATGTAATTAATTATTTTAAATAAAAGATAAAACAGTATGTTAGTTATAACTTAAAAAAATTATTTTTTTAAAAAGATTCCAAGAAATAAGATTTGGACAAAAAAAAAGTAAAAGATATTATTAGACGTTGTTAGATATTATTATATTATTACAAATTAAAAGATATCTCCTTGATTGATATATTGTTAGATAAATTAGATATTATTGTTAAATAATAATAAAATATAGTATTTTTCTTTGAGATATTAGGTATATAAATATAGGAGAGAACAATGTTTAGAGGGAATGAAAATAGAAATGGTGAGTCAAGGAGAAGATAGAAGGTTTTAAAGGTTGAGTTTCCATGAGAAAGAAGGAAGTAGTGAAGAGTACGAGGTAGGGGAGTTTACATTTTTCTTTTATTATTTTTTTTGCATGTTTGTGAGTGTTGACTCGGTGAAAGATAGTGAAGGGTAAACTCTACATAATTGTATCGGAAGTGTACTTTGTCAAAACTTTCCAGGAGAGTATTACAAAATTAACAAGTGTATCAAATCGTACAAGTAATAAAATAAAAAATTCAAATATCGTAATCCCAAGAAATTTGTGTTGGTTAAAAAATCATGATTTTTTACTAATTTAGGCCAAAACTTTGAAGAATAAAATTAATATTGAATATTGAATGTTCGGAATATTTCAAACCCCATTAAGCAATTATATGGTGAGAGTTCTTATGTGGTAAAGACTTCACTAGGGTTGGATTTTATGCATAAAAAAACAAATATATTGCCAATTTCTAACTCTAGTATTCATACAATATAACAAGTCTTAATGTCTTAGAGACAAGTCTAAACTTTAATAAGAACCCTAATGTTTTAGAATTTTTCTTATTAAAAGTTCGCATTAAGCCTTAAGTTCATATGTTAGAAATACTAATAATGAACTCTATGTCTATGTCCAATCAATTAATTGTTCTATTCTAGTGTAAGTTCTAATATCATGTCCAATAATTAAATATTCACAAATATGAAATCAATAATTATTATGCATTTTAAGACTGAAAATAGAACATAAAAATATGGGAAATAAATATATTAAATCGCAGAAATCATAAAAAGTTAAAATACAAACATTCAACCCACGTGAATAAGGGGAGTTAGTATATTTATTTTACAACCAATCTCGCTTTGACATCCTAGTATAGAGTGTCCTTATCATAACTAGGATTTATATCCCTAAGATTGGTGTCCAGGAAATGTTTGTCTATTAAACTCTGCTACAAAATCAAGTATTCACAAATTGATTAAAAAGATTGTAATTTCATAATATAAAACAATGGTAAATGCGTCAATCAAACAATTACCCACCTGTATAAATGTGGCATAACCTACAAGTTGTTTTGTCTGTAACATATGTTAAGTTGGTTGCATAAATGATGTGGATGAGTTGTTTTCCAAGCATGTTCACCATTTATACGACACTAACATGACACTATTGTGTCTATAATGGTGCATCCCATAAGATGTAATAAATATGCCTAATGACATATGTTTATCTATAATGCGCACAACAATCTTCATATACCTCACAATCAAACTACAACTTACAATAGAGGTCAACATTATCTCTTACGTTCACTAGCTTAAAAAGCATCATCCTAATTATTTTGATCTTATATGTCGAATACATTGTGGATTGTTCAATCTGAAAACAAATTTCAAATTACTCGATTCAGATTCTTAAATACATATTCTTAGATTGATCAATTTGAGATACATTTCTATATAATTTGTAAAAACTTTCTAGATTGATTATTTGAAATACCAAATCCATTTTTAGACATTAGTTGATTTATAACGTTCCAGATTGTATAATTTAGAAACTAATGGCAAAATCAAAAAAGAGAAAACAATGAGATATACTTGTAAATGCCCTCACGGTGGTATCGGAGGATGAAGGCAGAATTTGGTGATATAAAGCTTCATGGAAAATAAAAATAAGTTACAGAAAATAAGAAAAGCAGCGGCAAGTATCTACAGATAAGAAGAGTAAGAAGAAGCCTAAGATTGATGGATAGAGTGTAGAGTTAGCAATTGTTAGGCATGGGAGAGCCACAACTGTCACTAACCATCTTTGCATTGGGAGTGTTGATCAAACCCCCAAGGGCAGGATCAGTTATGTAGCGGTAAATGCATGGTCGTTCTTGCTCTTTCAGTCTTTCACAGCATTCCAGTGACGGTGGTGTTGAGGTCGTGAAGGCATTCGCACATGGAACCAGCTCCATCACATTGCAACACTCTGATGCTGCTGCTGGTCCCGGTGCCGGTGCCGGTGCCGGAGCTCCCACTGCCACCACTGCTTCAACTACAAAACCACCAACTATCATCATGCACAACAACATCAGACAGGGAAATGGAATCTTCATTTTCAAACAACACACAAGAGTAAAACTTCTGAAATTCAGAGTAGGGGAAACTTCAACACCTTCATTATTTATAATGCCCAACATGATGGGGATTTGAGCTCAATAATCATTCATGGATGTCAAAAAGTTATATAAACACCTAATATGTATACATTTAGAAAAAAATAAATAAATAGAAGATTTATAAGTTATGTGATGTGATAGAAAGCGAGAAGTAAAAAGAAAAAAAAAAGTTTAATTAGTCGATGTGAGATTTCCGGCCCGATATTTGATGGAATATGTTCAAGAAAGTTCGTTAGAATAGGCTCTAACCTGGTTCTGATACCATGTTAGAAGTGAGCTTTAAGTCTAACTCAAACCCACAGAACCGGCTTGTAAGACGAGGATTGTACCCACTTATATATTGTGAATTGGTCTTATCTCTTGTCAATGTGAAACTTCCAACATAAACAAAAGTGAGTACCGTCCGACTAGTTAAAAAAAGTGTGTAATAGATGTAAAGAAAATAAAAATGTACGTGTATATGACTTTTAAAGATAGCATTTTAATGTGTGTTATTGAAAATTTTGAGCTCAGTCCCTAAGATCCATAATAACAAAAATAGTCTAAAGATAGTATAGATGAAAGTTTTAATGTATGTGTTATTCATTAATTATATATTTATTAGCACATGTATTCATTCATGAGTTGGCTTAAATGTCCAAATGTACTTGGGATCATTTCTCATCTCAAACTCTGAGACTGAGAAGTTCAAAAGTGGAAGAAGATAAAAATAATCCAAAAGTGTTGCAAAGATTATCTCCAAATATATCATGTTTCATTGTATAGTTACACGTTATTTTAATGGATTATGTTAAATTTTAGAAAAAATAAATAAACAATAGTGATCAAATAGTCAAATTTATATATATTTACTATGTTAATTTTGATATAAATATATATATATATATATATATATATATATATATATATATATATATATATATATATATATATATTTATTTTATTTTATATATTTTTTTTTATATATGAACTAAAGTACTTTTTGAGAATAAATTGTTTAATTATTATTATTATTAAAGGTGTCTTAGTTGATATAAGATAATAGTCTGATTTGATTTCTCTCCTTTAAGTCTTTTTTAGTTTTCTGATTTTTCTTTCTTTTTTTCACGTAGATAAAAAAGTGTAAAATAATCATCGTGGCTAAAAATAATTATTTTATTGTTTTAAGGATGATATATCAAATAAAAATCTTATAAAGACAAATGAAATTCCATTCATTATAATTTTGTTTTTTTTTTTCAAATTGTTACAAACTAAACCATATTCATTCATTATAAATTAGGATTTGCTATTATTTTCGTTGTTAAACTTTGTTTAGATTTTTGTTTTTAATTATTATACAAAAATATTTTGACAGGTATTAGTTCCTAAAATGTTTCCATAAGAATCTTTCGAGATAGTCAAGTATCATTTTAATAAAGTATGTACTTAATCACTTAGTAACTAGTTTGATGTTATCAATTGATATGAACAAATGAGGATTAAAAACAGCGTTTAGTAGAAAAAAATTACACATGACATGGCATACAAGTCAATGTTAACATTATTATATTGCTTAATGTTGTTGCTTGATGATAAGAGACAAAAGTGTTACCATGAACAAAATTAGATACTTATAAAACCTGTCAAAATTTTAATTTATAATTTGTTTAAAGAGCATTAAAATATATATATATATTTCAAACCTTGTATATAAACAAAATAGTTAACCAAGGATAATTGTGCAAATATGACTTCAATCTTGTGTGTAAAACCTACTAATTAATGGCTTGAAAAAATTGTGCTAGTCATTTACCTTGTGAAGGAGTTGAAGAGCCATTTACACTTCATTTTTTTTTTCTTCCTTCTTCACATTGCTTTGTTAAATATCCATGGTCTTAGAATAATGCAGTTGGGAGAGAAAATATTCACCCCTTTGGTGTCTGTAAAAGTCACTAGTAATTATGTTTATTCATATGTAAACAATTTTGCTAAAAGTTGGTGTGCCTTGTCAAGGATCTGGGGAGCCATTGACTTTGATTCTTCCCCATTGTTCCATATTATGTGGTCAGTTTTTGTTTGATCCCATCAACATCACATTTATGTTTCCATGCTTAAACAATGTAAGTCATCTTTATCTTACTGTTAAATTTGTTGTCATGTTACTTTCTACACACACCCAATATTTTTCTGTTATTAATTTAGCCATTTGTGATTTATAAAACTCTTAGTCTCCAAAAAGTCAATATTCATGTGTTTGCTCTCCACCCTACCATTCATTATCTTCTTTGGACCTTTGTCCCATCAGTTATAATCAATGATGCACTGATCCTTAAATTTTTTTCACATATTTATGTCAGACACGTATATGTACCTGATACTTTAAAATATTTTATTATTTTATCGATACTTATCACTGAAGTATTTAATATATAAACCAATAAATGACAATAATTTATAAAATTTTATGTTGAAAATGTATAATACATTTGATTTGAATTTAGATTCACGCAACAATAATCATATATTTATAATATTTTTAAAAAAAAATTGTACTTTTTTCAGTATGTATATATCACGTACCGTGTCCTATTATTTTCAAAATAATTAAATCGACATATCTGATGCGTGTTTTATTCTATACATGTATCATATTTGTACATCATATATTATAATACTATTTATGAATATTTGAGAAAATTTTATAAAAAAATATACAAATAAAACATAATTTCAACTCATATAAGAGATTATAATTCAAAATCTTATAAAACAATTATTTTGTGAGTTTTTTTATATATAATACTCAACTTTTTCGTCACTATTCAATATAAGATTTAATTTTATACTTAAATTTCCAACCATTTTTCCTTCAAAAATAATTTTATTCAAATTAAGATTTAAATTCATAATTGAATTCTCAGCAATATGTTAAAAGTGATGTATTTTTAACACACTATGTAAAAATGAAAATGCAGAAAGCTCCCTAGAAATACAAAATGAAACATTGACTTGAAGGTACATGAAGAAATACGTTACTTGCTAACATGTTGAAATAGTGTATCATGAAGAGTGAGGAAAATGAGTGTAACATTATGTAGTCGTCAAATTAAGTTTATTCTTAGCTGCAAAATAGTGAAACTATCATGTTTGATACTTTTTAATGTCTAGGCCGGCCACAAATAAAATAGAGAATTCGAAATTCAAAAAATAATTAACTGTATTAATTAACTTAAATATTCCCCTCACTGATTGAAAATACTACCTATAAACCTATAAGAATGAATGAATAGGAACGGTTGCTGTAATCATAATATATATATATATATATATATATATATATATATATATATATATATTAATCAATATTTTTAAGCTATAGAAATTTTAAAATTTGATTCTTTTTTATTTTGAAATTTATTAAATTTTGGTCTCTCTATTTAAAAGTACTTCAACTTTGATTCTTAAAACGATTTAGTGAAATATTTTATAATCATAATACTTTTGGTCAAACTTGGTCAAAATTCTATATTTTAACATAATTAAATCTGATGCTTAAACTTTAAAATATATATAAATTTTCTTTTTGGCATTAAAATATATACAAACTTAGATTCTCCTTGGTTTTTGAAGATTTGTTAACAATCAAAGTCATCCCTATAAAAATACTTTCCCACATTTCACGGGGAAGTCCAAGAACTATAAAATACCTATTTTGATTATGAGCCACCTTAACATGGTCATAACAACTTAATTATACACTTTGAGACAAGAGGTGAAGTATTTTTAAAATAGAAAAATTAAATATGATTAAAAAGCTAAAATAACAAAAAATGAAATTAATAAAAACTTAAGAATGACAACAAAATAAAATAAAAGACATTTTATCATTAATCGCACATACTTCTCAATTTTTAGTTTTGAAAAGTGTATAATTTGGTATGCTGCCTTACAAACGAAGAACAAAACATGGGGATAATGAGGGTGGAAATACATAAGCCTAACGAATGAAAGATTTGATAATATGTGTATATAATATTGTTAAATTTAATTTTCTTAAAAGTGTTTCTAAATTAAAAAGAATAAATTTGAATTTTAAAAAATACAAACTTATAATAACTTGTTTATATAATAATACATCTAATTTTCTTATTTAAAGTTTGTTAAAATAGTACGCAGTTGTCTTGATATCAATTATTACATCTGAAATTATATGAAATATTGTTTTTTTCGACTTTAGTAATTTTGTTATGATTTTGTCCTCGTCAAAATGTTAATGAGGAAAATATATATATATATATATATATATATATATATATATATATATATAAAAATTATTTTTTATTTTAACTTTTAAGTGATGAGAAATTATTTGACATATTAAAATAAATCCACACTTAATGACTAATATGGGTAGGAGCATTAGTTTTTTAAATATTTAATCAGTGATTTATTCTTCTAATTTGTTATATTTGTTATTTTGGTCTATTTTGATTCTTTATTATTTTTTTATTCAATTTAGTTCTAAACTTTTTAAAAAATATTTAATTTGGTTTTCTAATTGTTTATCAATTTAAAAAAATCAATTTAGTTATTCTATTTAAAATTTTGATTCAATTTAGTTTTTATAATTTTAAAAATAATTCAATCTTCAATTCGAGACTAAATTAGTAATTAAATTTAATTACAATATATATATATATATATATATATATATATATATATATTAAAAAAAATATATTTTATACATCAAATAACTCTATCTAGATATAAAAAATTTGAGTATTTAGGTGAAGTGTAAAAAATAAAATAATTTGAGTATATATTACATTTGAGAAATTGCTATTTTGGATTTTAGGATTTTAAGGGATGGGAAACTATTTGACATATTAAAATAAAGGTAAACTCAATGATTAATATGAGTGTAAGAGGATTAACTTTTGAAAGCTTTTTTCGTTCTTAGAGATGAGGTTAATGTTCCATAGATGATATTATTAAAATTAATGATCATACGTAAGATATTTTCCGTTTTTTAGTCTGATATTTTTGTTACGATTTTATTCTTAAAAGTTTAAGAATATATGTATGTATTTATAATTTTTTTTAATCTAGGCTCTTAAGCAAAGTGGAATAATTGAAAATATTGGAAAAGTAATATATATGCTATCATTAACATTAATAATAAATTTTAAGTTTTGGACAAATGGATTTATAAGTGGTTTAATATCATGGATTCATATTTCCATCTCTAAAATATTAGAAGAAGCAAAAGCAATGCATGAGCACTTCTCTTTGAGTTGGAGAGCATGTTTATTAGTCTAAACTATGTTACCAATCTCAAAATTGCCTTCAGAACATGCAACGCCTTATATTTGTTCTGTGAACCTCATCAATGTTTTTCTCTTTTAAGGTATTCCATCAATGCTATCTCACTCTTGTTTTAAAAGAAAAAATATTTAGTGCTAAGGTACCACTTCTCTCAATCTAGTCAAGTTTTCATCCATTTCCAACCGTGCTCTCAATAATAAGAGTTTCGGAAATATTGTCATAAATGAGTGTTGAATTTTTATCTCAACGTACTTACGGTAGTAAACATTTTTGTTTCATATGTAGGGTCAAATATTCATTTAAACAACTTTTAAACTATTCGGGTTTTCTTTTTCATTTATATTATTCGTTTGCTTGTTCATCAACTAATCGGAGTGATTGATTAAAGCGGTAAATATTATAATTAATGTAGATAAAAGTTTTAACAATCATATATTTGACTTGTATTTATGATTTTTTTCATGGATCCCTAATTAGAGTTGTTCTAATTATGGCTCAAATACTTTTAATATAGATTATTGATTTGTTTACGCCAACTAAATGATTAGGTGATTGGCATGGACATTCGGAGGACCGGACGGCTTGACGCGTAATATGTATAAAGGACAAAGATGAAATTTTGTGGTCAGTCCAACTAACTTTCCTGGGAGAGGTTGCTCAACTCGTCCGAGTGGCATAGTTGTTGGACTGACAACGATTGAGAAACTGAGTAAGGTGTGATTGAACGTCTAATCACATCCATGAAAATCTTCTTCGAAGTAATGCCACACGATTGGTGGTCAAGCATTTGATCACATCTCTAAAAATCTTCTTTGAAATAATCTCACAAGACCGGTTTTGATCAGATTTCTGAAAATCTTCTTCAAATAATCTCATACGGCCAATTCAAATAATCTCATACGGCCAATCAGCGCATCCCAACCTACCAGCCCAAGGATAAGTATAGCTACACTATGCTCGTTGGTTACCATAGCTCCTTATATATAATGTATATCATAAATAGGCTTTTTCTTCCTGCACCTCCATAATTTCTAACTTACACTCATAAATTTTGAAATAACCCGTTTATCCTTCCTTAAGCTAACTTCTGGATTACTTATTATACAAATCTTCCAAAGCATTTTTTTTTATTTTATTTTTGGAATAGGATTTTCAAAACAGAATTTGAATAACACAAATTCCTGACCAAGCCTCTTAAATTTTGAAACAAGATTTACAAAATGAACTTTCCATAAAAGGATTTTCACAACATGCTTTTGAAACATGTGAAATGTTTCTCAGAACAAGTTTTCCAAAATAAACTTCTCCATATATATAACACCTTTCCACAACAAATTTCCCACCAAATCCACAGTTTTTCTCTCTCTTCTTCCTCTCAATGATTGCAACGAAGAACAAAGGTGTAGTTAGAGATGCATCGATGGCGTAATGTAGTGAGGGCACTTTAGCCTTGTTAGTATGGAGTGTGGATAGTAATCGAGGAGGTGCAAAAAGAAAATTTCATAATTAATGCCCAATTTGATGTGATGAAAACAAGAAAAAATGTGAAAATAGCAAGTGAAGATAATACCGATTATTTGGTTGACAAAAATAACAAGTAAAAAAGAAATAACACTTATCAGTACCTTTATAGTTTATTTTTCATATATTTTCTATTCAACTCTCCATTTATCTTTTTACTTCTTCATTAATGTCTTTAATTTTATTTTTCCTCATTTATTTCTGTTTACCAAAGAGCCCTAAAAGTGCTAATAAATGTGAGTCTATCAGTTCAATTGACAAATAAATAACAAACAAACTTCCTCTATAACAGCAATATTCCACCAGATACCTCTTTAATATATTCTCGTAATTACAAAAATCCATTTAAAGAGCATAACATAAAATCTTGAACCTTTAAAAGAGCAAAGAAGGGGTGTGTGAAATAAGGAATACAAAGAAACAAAAAAAAAAAAAAAAAAAATCTCAATATTAACAATGAACACTACAATTTTAATGCCTCCCTGAACTTAATGCTGAAGCTATTTTCTAGACCTTTCTTACCAACCACTGGAAGATTTCCTTTCTGCATCATAGCCACAAACTCATTGTAATCTATGCGACCATCCTGCATATGACAAAACATAACTCACATTAATCATAACATAACTCTACATTCTATATCTTGCTAAAGGGTATTTAGTGTTTTAGCAAAACATTCAACATATAGCACGATACAGTAGTGTGGTTGTTCCAAGTACAAACTAACAACAGGAACATATGTACCATGATGTCCAAAATAACTACAAACAGTTATGAATTCATTGATTTGATGCCTCCTCGATTTCTTTTTTCAGTCAAATCAATTCTTGAAAGGAAGATATGATTCATTCTCAGATGTAATGAATCTACTGTTCATGCAAGCCTCTTGGGGTATGGAGGAAAAAGTGTCAGGTTTGGGAACTAAATACAAGGACAAAATCTACTGATTTTAAAAGCTGAAGACTAAAAACAAAATTTGGAAAATTTCAGGAACTAAAAACATCATTAACCTTTTTTTATGAAATTAGTGTTCCTTTTAATCAAAGGGGAGTGTTGAGCTGAAGAAATCAGAGGGGTTATCTAGAAATGATACCAAAGACAAGTAGTTCATCATTTGTTATAGAGTGACAATAGAATTGTAAATAACTTACATTATCTTCATCAATTTCCTTGATTATCTCTTCCAAACGAACATCTTTTATGCCAAACTCATCACAAGCCTGTTGAAGTTCTTCCTGAGTAATATAGCCACTTCCATCTTTATCAAAGTAAGAAAATGCTGCAAATAGATGATCTTCTCTTTCAATTTTGTTGCGGTGTAATGTTGCAGCAAGGAATTCGCCATAATCAATTGTCCCACTGTTATCAATATCAGCCTACAATTTCAAGGCAGGGTAATAAGTTAGAGCTTAGAGTTAGCCTATTAAACAAAATACATTATTTCTATGAATATTTGATAAAGAAGAGGTTTAATGTTTTATTGGATATAGTAAACTTTTAATTCAAATATCATACAGAGTTCATGAACTTGCTGGCATGTGATATATAAACAAACAACAAAAAATGATAATGTGTTTAAGTTAGTTGAAAAGGCAATATCTATGGTTATTTTAATACTAGAACTGAAAGCAAAGAAGCACAAATGACTACCAAATAACAGTTTCATTAAAAATTACAAATTAGGACTTGAAAAATCAAAGATTAATTAAGAATCATTGATTGCTACATTGTGATCAGCCCTTTCCTATAATTTCTTTGGTGGGAGATCTAAATATTTAAGGGTGTGAAATTTAAGTCAAAGACAGCCAAAATGTATTGTAAAAACTAAAGCCACTTTAATTACAGAAAGCTTAACCATTGCAAAAGATATTCATTTCTCATTGATTTTGTGCACCATATGTTATGCAATACACCTTGCTTCTTTTAATTTTATAAAATAAGCTTAAAAGCACTTACCGCTTGCATTAAATCATAAATTTCAGACTCATTAAGATTAGCACCGACTCTTTTCAAACCAGCTTTAAGTTCTTCAAAAGTGATTGTACCACTGTTGTCTGCATCTATCATCTTGAACATCTCTTTTAAGCCAGCAATTTCTTCTTCTGATAAGCTCTCAGCGATTATCTGAAAAACAAAAAAGGCAAACGATTGTTAAATGAAAAGGTTCACATTAAAGACTTCCAATCCAATAGACATAGTGTGAGTATCTCCATAGTCAATGTTATCTATCTCTAAGTCAAAATCAGACAACACGTGTGTCAATTTTATGTATTTGTAAGTCCAAATCATATAACATGTTACTTTGCGGCTTCAACATCCAGAGACTTACTATAAGAGCCATTTTCTTGAGCTTGTTCATAGCAGAAAATTGCTTCAAGCGACTTAATACAGCAGAATCAAGTGGCTTATCAGGAGCTACGCCATCAACTTGAATCCAAGGATGACCTACAGGCAATTAAACATATATAAGCAAGAAAAATTCAGTTTGGAATGCCATATTATTTCAAATTAATGATAATTGTAAAATTTATGCCTAAAGTAACTAGCTTGGGCGCTTATATAGCATAGAAAAGATTAATCCACATAGCATAGAAGAACTGTTATACTTCCTCTGATACAAAGGAGGATGGAAGAGAGGGAGGTTCATTTTTGTAGATTGAGCATTAGCTTTTTGGGAAAGGAGAAAACCTTTGTGAAGGTGAAACCCTTGGAGGAGAGAGTGCTCTCATATTTCTGGTTCTTTTCATTCTATTTAATAAAGTCTTTCTTGTATTTCTCTTTCAAATTCCAGGTTCTAACAATTGGTCTAACATGTCCGATATTTGAGAGCAAGAACCAATGTGCTTGAGATGAAGGAAACACAAATTTGGGCTAAGAAGGAAGAGTTGGTAGTGTTTGCAGGGTTAAACTCAATTGGTCCTATAGAGATCACACATTGACTAGAAATATAGCCAATAGCAATTCATGTTGCCTACCTTGATATAAAGTTTCTTAGTATGCGGGTTTATATCTAACTTGGTCTCACAAAACCGGCTCGAAAGATGAGAACTACACTCCACTCATATATTATAATTTGACCTTACTTTTAGTCAATGAGATCCCCTGGGCACCCCCTCACATCGAGGAATGAACATCTCAAGCGTGGGATTAGATATTTGTGAATGATCTAAAATTAGTCCAATAGCAAGTGACACAACAACCTCAACAACTTGACTAAAATAAGCTATGAATGGCTCTTGTACCATCTTAGTAAGTGGGTTTATACCTAACTCAACTACACAAAACTAGATTATAAGGTGTGGACTGCATCCCACTTATATATTATAATTTGGCCTTAGTCTTATTAGTCCACGTAGGATCTCCAACAAGGTGAAATCAACTAGAACTAATCGAAGTCGTATTACTGGATTGCTTGTAACATTGAGGGCTACCTAAAGGACCTCAAACAGCAGTTCATGTTATAGGGTTGCCCCGTGAAGGGGTTCCCCTTCACAAAGAATTTCTCCTTTTAAAAAGAGTTAATGCTCAATCTACAAAAATGAGCATCCCCTCTTTACCCTAGCATCTAACTATAAGAAGTTCTTGCCAAACAATAAAATTTAACATCATTATTGTTCAACGAAGTCCCACATCCAAGTAAAGCCTAAAGTAATGTCAAGATCGTGACTGAATTATCAATTAGTAAATTTATACTTACATAATACTTGATGTGCAGTCAACCTCCTTCTAGGGTCACGAACAAGCATATTTCGTACTAAATCTTTTGCACTTTCAGAAATATTAGGCCAGGGATCAGAAGAAAAATCAAGATCACCACGCAGAACCTGTTCAAATATTCCCTGTTCATTTTCTGCACAACCAAATGAACCACACAAAGGAAGAGAAAATTAATAATCAGACAAAAATAGTGGTACAAATGTAAAAGCATAATTACAGCGTCAAAATAAATCCAAAAGATCTCACCAGCCCAAAATGGAGGTACTCCACTCAAAAGAATGTAAAGGATAACACCAGCACTCCACACATCTGCCTCGGGACCATATCGCTTTCGCAAAACTTCAGGGGCAACATAGTATGGGCTACCCACCACATCAGAAAAGATATCACCTGGAAGTGAAATATCATCAGTTTTTCTCCATGGAATCAAATAACTTCTCCAACTTGTATAAAGCTTCAGTTAAAATAATGAATAGGCTCATGATTCATATAATTCTAGAAACCTGATTGAATATCTACATGTATACACACATGTGCGGAATTACTCTGATAAGAACCAACTGAACAGAGGTAGAAAAATTGTACAATAGACAAAATAAAACTATTACAGATATTAACCACCTGTAATCCCAGATCAGAAGCCCCTCAGAGAAACAATTTCTCTACCTAATCACAACGTGTGTGTTCAAATGATTTGCTGTTCAAATGAGTAAATACTTGGAAAATTAACAATTCATCCGATCTAACACTAATTGCAGTATACAGAAGTCGTCTTAAATGGGTATAAACAAAATTGCAGGATGGAAGGTAAAATACTAAAAGTTAAAGAAACATCCCAAACTTAGACAAGATAGCATATACATAGACTATTATGATGTTTTTTCTCCATAGAGTCTATAACACTTGCATGTAATACAGAAATTCTCAAAAATCTAAAAAGGATATTATATTGTTGCTATGAATCTAGGACATAGTAGACGGAAAAGCCCTCTAAACATTGAAGATTTGAAAAGGCCAACAAAAAATGTCGACCCCTTTTAAGACTAAAAAGTCTGTATGAAAAAAGAAGTTAACAAGTTCATACACAAGCAACAGCAACACATTGCATATTGGCCAATGCCAAGCACCTTAAAATATTAATCCAGTTCTATGAAAAATATTGCATGTAAAATATTCAGCAAATTAAGAAATCCAAAATAACTAAAACGCCTGCAGATCAAATTCAGCGTCCTATGATATCTCCATTCCACTCGTGCTCCAGTCCTGTCTGAGTGTATGTGCTGATATGAAAATTTATGATTTCGGACTTCAAAAGGTATGTTTTTTTTTCACAATTTGACGTCTCAACAATTTTTTTTAATAAATTAAGTATTTTTATATGTTACAATTCATTACAACCTAATCATAACAGCTTGCATTTTCATATTTCAGTCCACCTCAATCTGACTAAGTTAGTAAGTATATATTCATACCTTTTCTCAGATCTTACAACATGCAGGTGCACAGTACGACTAAAATGAGAAAAACTGAACTTGCACAGTTTTTATAAAGTAAATGTTTTATTTATAAAACATTTATTGCACTCTACATACTCTATATTTTTTATACAATAAACGTTTTCTTTCTCAGTAAAACCGGTTTTACCTTGAGTTGCTTAGAATCAACCCTAAAGAGCAACATTAACAAAACCATTTATATAACCACAATATAAGCAAGACCATCTGAAAATACCTGGCTTAAAGAAGACAGACAATCCAAAGTCAATAGTTTTCAGAAGTGAATCTTCTTGCTGATTGACAAAGAGAAAATTCTCAGGTTTAAGGTCTCTGTGCATCACACCAAGAGAATGGCAAGCTTCCACAACCCCAACTATAGTTCTGATAAGTTCAGCTGCCTGTCTTTCAGTATAATGACCACGCTGTATAATCCTATCAAAAAGCTCTCCACCTGCACACAATTCCATCACAACATGAACAGCTACAGCATCCTCGTATGCACCTTTGATGGATATAACGTTAGGATGCCCAGCCAAGTGGTGCATTATCTGAATTTCTCTTCTCACATCTTCAACATCATCATCTGTGACAAGCTTCCTCTTTGCAATAGATTTGCAGGCATATTCATGTCCTGTTGCCTTCTCCACACACAAGAAAGTTGTCCCAAACTGACCCTGTCCAAGTTTCCTTCCAAGAGTGAAGAACTCCTTGAAATTATCAGTTTCTCTCTGCAACACAGAATCAACTCGAAGCCCTGCACTAGAAACTCTCTTCACAGAACCATGTTTCTTCTGCCTCTTCTTCCCTTGTTCCTTTGCTGGTTCTATTTCAGATTTTGCCTCTTGATTGGCTTCATGTTTCGGCATAGTTATCTGCTCAGGAGGTTTATTTAGTACAGGTAAAGGCGTTTCGGGCACACTAGTTGCTTCCTCTTTTACAGATTCTCTATTGGACACTGATTCATCAGGTAATTGAGACCGCCAAATTGCTGCAGAAACCGATTGAAATAAACCATTTTTTGAAATGCTAGGACCAGTACATGTGTTTCCCATATTGCTTCACACTGATAAAAATTGTGCTACAGCTAACAAATATCCAATTTTCATCACTCGGATCTCAAAACCTGCATCATATGTAAACACAAGACACAAGATCTGAATATCAACTTCAAGTCCCTTTAAGTGAGCATCAAAGTCAAACCCCAAGTATTGAACCAATTTTTTTTTAAATAATCAACAAATCCAAAGATTCATATCCTCACCCAACAAAATGAGAGTTAGCTTGAACCAGAAAACAGAAAGAAAATCTTTTCATTTTTCAGACCACATTAAAAAATTTAATAGATAATGATTGATATTAATAATAACAGTCACAAAAAAAGGGGGGGAAGTCATAAAACTACAAAAATAATAGCAAAAGGTAATGAATAGTTAGAAAAGTTGAACACCCAAGTTGGTGAAAAGAACAAAGAATCGAACTTTATACAACTCCAAGGACACCCTTTTGAAAGGGAAAAAAAAATGGAATCAAAAGAGCACAAATCAGAAACTATAAAAACCGGAAATGAAGGTGAAAAAATTAGAAGTTAAGGGGTGGCTAGAAGAGAGAGAAGTTAAGGGGTGGCTAGAAGAGAGAGAAGTTAAAGATTGAAGCATAAAGAAAGAGACAGAGATTAGAGAGATTAGACAAACCTTGAGTTTACCTTGAGGTTGATGAATACAAAGATAGTTTGGTAGATAAACATGGTCTTCTGGTTTGGTTGTTTGGTGTCGTACCTCTGGGACCATGTTACACTGCTTCGTTAATTCGTTTATTTATTTCTAATTTCTCGTGTCATTTATATAATTTTTTTCTCAAACATAACACAAAAAATAATATTTAATTTACTATAATATAAATAAACTAGTTTTATTTTATATAACTATTTTGAAAATATAAACCTTTAAATTTGATTATCATTTTATAAATTAAATAAATTTGATAACTGTTTTGTACAAAATTAAATAATTAAATATTGTTTATTTTATTTGAATCTAGACTGAATCCAACTTTTTCTCCGGTCACTTTTTTTAATGGGAAAGAAATGTATTCAACTGGGAATGAATCTCCCTGCAGATACACTTTTTTTATTATTGTTACAAAGAGAAATGCGAAGATAATGGAAATTTTCTACTTATAAAAATGTTATATAGCAAGAAACGTGAAATACGAATTGTTAATTACAAAAAGAAACAATTTAATTGATAATTTTTTTTATACAGTTACTTATATTTATAAAATTAAAATTAATTGAATAACGAAATAAAAAGTATACAAGATCGGAGATGACAACTTACCAATTTACAATCCAGTTAATAATACACTGATAAATACTTAAATTATACTCATTTTTTTCTTGGTGGATTACTTTTGCCATTAGAATTATTAATAAATTTCCGATATTTATCATCTGAAGGATAAATGATTACCATTTGTATCAACTATTGTAATATACAATCGTCAAGATAACATAGATATTCTAACGATGAAATTAATGAAAAAATATTTTTAATAAAATTATGAAAACAATTTGGTAATTCCATTTATAATTCAATGATTGTCTTGTCATAAAAAATTATAAAAAAAAATGCATGAAAAGCTAGTGGCATTTTCTTTTTGTGATATTATAATATTTAAGACAGTGGAGAAATAGCATGTTTGCGGGGATGAGTGGGAAAGCGAGTGAAACGCGTTTTGGTCGGAAGGAATGCGCTGATTCCGGCTTATACGTTTATGACGGAAGAATGATTAACAACCTCCTAATTATGTATAACTAGCTACAATCATTTATATTAACTTTTCATTAAATGGTTTAATTTATATTTTAATTCAATGTTTTATTATTGAAAAACAAAGTTGTGAAATAATTATTTATTAAAAAAGATGATTGTCCAAATATTTCTTTTCTTAATTGAATTCGCTTTTTATTCACTTTTTCTTCAGTTTCTGTATAAATAAATTTTGAGTTCAATTATCTCTTGGTATATAATTATTAAAAATATTCTAGAAAAATTTTGTATTAATTTAATCCCCGATATATAAACATATTTTTGTACATCGTAATACTTAAGACAAAAAATATGATTCAGTTAACTACTCAAATCATATCAACCAAAATTTCAAACATTTTATTACATTTTTTTCCAAACAGAATTTCAAAGAAGAGCGTCCATCCGTTGGTAACTACAACTCGAATGATTATCTTTTAAGTTTGTTTCAGATTACGGGTCAAATTCGCATCTCGAAACAAATAGGTATGAACCCTAAAATTATTGGAGAAAAATAGAAGACGTCGATTTTAGGGATTTGCGAGACGGAAGAAAGTTACGCCCACTTAAAGGATATTCCAATATAAATAAGGAATATCCGCCATTTTGAATGAAAAATTCAAAGATAAGGATCGGTGGTTTGAAGAAGAACTTTGAGACTTGAGAGAGAAACTCATTTTTTCATTTACTCATATTTGTGTACTAATATGTCTCACAAAAACTTATATACTATGGGTCTAAATACAAAAAAAAAATCCAACACGATTAAAGGTCTGATAAAGTCCAAACACAAAAATTACAAAATTATTGTACTTACCCAGCCTAATAGAGGACATAACTTACCAAGGCCCAACGCACCTCTATTGGACATAACACTCATACATCCGCTAATCTCGTCAACACAATTGTAATTGTTCTACATATTTGAGGAGATATCAAGCCCTAGTCAAAATATCACAGTAAGACAATTGCTATTTGGCTAAATGGGTACCAATGCAAGTCCCAAGTTAAAATGACACTATAAATAAGAGTGTTTCGACTTTTTTGTATTTTAGGGTCCCTTTTTTAAATTGGGTCCGTTGATTTTTTTTTTAAATTGGGTCAAGTCATTACCTAGGAGGACGACTTTCGGGGTGAAGTCGTTCTCCACCAGGCCGATTTCACTTTTTTTTTTTAAATTAATGTCGTTGCGTCAGATAACGACTTCTATTTAATAGAAAAGTGAAGTTGTCCTGTAACATGACGACTTCACTTTTAATTTTTTTTTTTTAACTTTTCAGTTTTTCAGTTTTAATTATTTGTTATTTTTTTTCCTTGTTTTATTTTTTAAATATTTTAGATTTTTTTCTTTTTTTTTTAATTTAACGGTTTTGCTTTTTTTTTCAGTTTTGATAAATTTTTTTATAATTTTTCAGTTTTCGTTACTTGTTTTTTTCTAAACTGATGAGTTATCAATATTTTTTGAATTTTTTATTTTTTTTTCAAATTTTGTTAGATATAAAAATTATATTGATTGTATTTGTAATTATTTTTATTCCTACAATAAATTAACTTCATAAAATAGATTAGATAATATAAAATTACATAATAAAAATAAACTAAAATTGGATAAAATAATAAATTACTGACGATAAGGATAATTTCCTCTATGATGTCCTTCATTCCTACAATATAAATATTTACTTCGTCTGTTGGGATTTGGTTGATCCATTTCATTATGGATTCTATTAGTTAGTGGTCTTCCCCGTACCCTACGGCGCATGTGGACCAATATTCTTTATTCTTAACCGGATGAAATTGTATTTCATATGCTTTGTTGATGTTGTAGAGGCTATAAACTGGATGGATATATGAGGTTAGATCTACATGAGAGAAAGAGCACACAGCTATTATGTGATGACAAGGCAGTCGAAGAGCTTGAAAGTGACCACAATCACACCACCAATCATTTAATCTAACTGTAAAAGACATTGGTAAGCGATGATCATGTGGAGAAAACATCTCTTAAACTTTAAATTCATTATTTTCTCTTGAGTATCGACGAATTTGACACACTCCCGGTTGTTGTTGATTTTTTCTAATAATAGCATTAATTTCCTGGGATACTGGTGGCTTGCTCGTAACATGGAGTCTGCCTTAACCCCTCTCTCAACAAACCATGTTGCGGTCCTTTCAAATGTTGCTTTAATTAAAGCACAAATTGGTAATGAACGAGCTCTTTTTAAAATAGAATTCATACATTCTGCTATATTTGTTGTCATGTGTCTGAATCTACTACCCCCATCGTAGGCCTGAGTCCACTTTTGTACTGGTATCCTATCAATCCAAGTTGCCACTTCGGGTGAATGAGATTTCAATGTCGCCAATTTTGCATCCAATAAGGGTTGTTTGACTTCATAAGCTGTTAAAATGCAATTATATTAGTTAGTTTAATTTATGCATACAATTATATTAAAATGCAATAATATGGTGAATGAAAAAAAAAATATTACCCATATTCTTTAACCGTCTTTTCAACTCGTGATTCTTGAACTTTTTGTTGAAGTTTGAAGCAATATGGCGTATGCAGTATACTGATTGCAGACCATTTGCTTCCCATTCTACTTCTTCAGATTGTAGTGTTGCCAATATGTCTTTCCCCCTGTCCGTTATCAAACAGAGGTTTGATTGTGGTGTCACGTACTCCCTTAGGAGTTGAAAAAACCAGATTAAGGTCTCCTTTGTTTCTCCTTCCACTATCGCGAAGGCCAAAGAGAATATATTACGTGACCTCTTGAGCAAGCGCTGTTAGCAATGTCCCTTGATATCTTCATGTGAGAAATGTCCCACCTACTTGGACAACAGGCTTGCAATAATTAAATCCTTGGATGCATGGTCCAAAAGACCAAAATACTTGTTCCATAATATAGCAAGAAGGGTCAGGTTGGCCATTGACAACTACATGAGGTCTTGTGCATTGAATTATTGTGTCGGGGTTACTTTCTTGTACAACTTGATAGGTATGGAAGGATTTTACTTTACAGAGTTGATGACAATAGAACCAATTTGGTTGGAATCAAGATTGACATGATCTGTAGGTTGCATGGTTGACAAACATGTGTGTGAACCGTCAATCTTCCTTATTTCCCACTTGAAATTGCGCTTGCTATAAGAAGCCCGTAAACGCCATGGGCAACCCTTTTTGTAGTCGATACATTGACATATATATTTATCAGATTTGCTCTCAAGAACCAAAAATCTAAAACCATTATCAATATGGTATTGCTTTATATATGACATTGTCGACTCCTTTGTGTCGAAACACATGCCGATACTTAGTTATTGTTCACTCGCTAGAATTGAAGTTTGAAAGGAAGTGTGACTTGAGGAGCCGTTTTGACTTGATGATCCCTAAGCCATTGTAGGGACTGTATACTGGTTTGGTAGTTGGGCCTAAGAACTAGGTTGTGAATATTGTTGAGGTTGATCCCACCGTGAGTATTGACAATTATTTGGAGCTGGTTCACCTATGGTATTCATCTCATCCTCACTAAACTCAGAAAGAATATTAGGATACTGATTACACGAATCAGCCATTGTATGAAAATTTCACCACCAGAGAAAGAATATAAATTATGACTGAATAAGTGTTGTGCACAGATAGCTTTTCTCACATAAGTACACGTTTGAAATGGGTATGCATCAGAAACCCTAATTTACTGAAACTTTAATTAGTGTCAACCACTTCCTCATTTAATTTACTAAAACCGTAATTAATATCAATCACTTACTCATTTAATTATCTGAAACTGTAATTAATGTCAACGACTTTCTCATTTAATTTACTAAAACCGTAATTAATGTCAATAACTTCTTCATTTAATTTACTAAAACCGTAATTAATGACAATGACTTCCTCATTTAATTAACCAAAGTCGTCATCAATGAAAACAGGGGCTTTAATTTTGTGTGAAGAAACCATATTAAATGAACTAGGTGCTTTAATTTTGGCTACATAAAACATATTAAATGAATTGAAACTTAATAACTCGCTATAATGAAGTCGCTAACCACGACCACGACATTAATTATCATATTAATGGGGAACCGATCCAGCAGAGGACGGTTTTTGCTTCATTTAATAGAAACCGGTCCTAGCAAGCACGGTTTCATTACATAGAAATTAGTGTTGTTGCGCACGATTTTGTGTGGAAACGTTGATGGTGTGCACGGTTTTGCTGGAAACTGATCCCCCTGAGCACGATTTCTCTCTCCTCAGACGCTGATTCACGTTCACGGGAGCTGGGTCTTTCACGGGTTTGCTTCCAACAGTGCACTGCAGAGATTCCTTCCTGTTCAATTTGCATGCAATGGTCTACTACGACAACTTTTCAGCAATTATTTTGATGCTTTCAGAACCTCATTCATTGTTAATTTGAATGCAGGGTACAATAATTTAGGGAGTGCAACTGGACACCAACCAATGCAGTAATATATTTCATGCATTGGCTTATTTCATACACAATTTGCTCTCACTTTCCTTGGGTTGTCTCGTTACAATTTGCTCTCATTTTCCAGCAACACTTCTTCACCAACTTCATTGCTACTATTTTCAAGGTTTGCATTTTTTTAACTTTTAATTTGCAAATCACGTTTTAGTCAATAGTTATGATGTTTATAATTAATATTTTCCTCTTACTCTAATTTCCTTTCACCCACTTTTTTTTAAGTATGGCTAACAATCGACACCTTCCCCCGAATATGTCATTACTCCGCCTTCAGCATGAACATATTACAAAGGACTTATGGGAAGACAACGAACGAGTTCTTAGACCAAGACGAGCTGGAGTCTGGATTCTAAACAACCAAGATTTAATTGATCCGCGTGTCAAATTTTTAATGGAACAGGCTGGTTTTGGACACGCATTGTATATTCCAGACATGGATGTCAACCACCTTCTAATCACTTCCTTATTAGAAAGGTGGAGGACAGAAACTCATACATTCCACTTCCCACATGGAGAGACCACTGTGACATTATAGGATGTGGTAGTCCTCCTTGGCCTACCGATAGATGGAGATGTGGTCACCGATCCCACCATCGTGTAAGACATATTCTCGATGTTCCACGAACATCTGGTGGTAATTCCACCACCGACGATGATAAGAGGAAACTCAATTAGAGTTTCTTGGTTAAATAGTACTTTCGAACAACTCCCACAAAATAATAATTAAGTTACGTAATATGCAAGAGCGTACAAGACAGATAATAATTAAGTTACGTAATCATTTATTTTTCTAAATTTGAAACTAATGTCTACAAATTTTTTTCAGTTCTTATGGAGGCCTTATATTCAAAATGAAGTTCGTCGGTTGATTATGGTTGACATCCCTATAGTGGCTAGAGCAACAGTCCCTATAATTTGCTTCGCGACAGTCAAATTCCATCAGGCGGATAGGGTCATGCGTCAATTTGGTTTAAGACAGAACATCTCGCCTGACCCAATTAACCTCGATTAAGTCCACATGAATGACTTGATGGGAGAAATGAAAGAGATTGGGTGGCACATCATCACCGTTGGATTGCAATTTGGAATGATCGACAAAATCAGGTCATTCAAGGTACACCATTTAGTGGAAATGACCATATGCGTGATGAAACACCCTACATGCAATGGTATATAAACCACACTATCCGCTATATATCTCCAATTACGGAATCTTCTTCTGATGAGGTCAGTTTTACTACAATGTCGTACATCTCTTTATCATGCTTACTTATTCATGGGAATGACCTTGCTATTTATTTTACAGTATGATATGTCACAAGAACCATCCCAACCTACTTCACAACCCTACACTAGCCATGTCGGGTCTTCTCCTGATTTTATACATCATCCCCAACAATTTTTTGGGCAATCGTCTATGGGTCACGGTCAAATGTTTGGACATCCATACCCTCAGTTTGAAAACCCATCAAACACCCAATTCTAACATGTCCCTTCCTCGTACGATTTCTTCCCGCATCAGTCAGGTTATGGTGTTGGTCCATCACAAATGTTTGGCACTTCAACCATGACACCATCATCCGCCTATTATTCAGGATCTTCTTCATCAATACCATTCTATCCTCCGCCAATGCCTTCTCAAACTCCCAAAACAACGGTTCACCATCCCCAATTTTCTCAAAGTCATCAACATGAAGATGATGATCATGATGAACCACACCAAAAAAAACCACCAACACGACCAACCAGACCCAGAAGACGACCTCCATGTAGAACTGGAGGACATAGATGATTTTCTACTAACTTAAATGTTGTATTTTAATTATTAATCAATGTTAAAATATATTAATGTAATGTTTATTTCTATTCTATTAATATTTTTTTACTGATTATTCTTCCAAATCCTAAAAAATAATCAAAATTCATTTACTACGAAAAAGAAAAAAAATTGAAAAAGTGAAGTCGTCATGTGTGAGGACGACTTCACTTTTTTATTTCAAACAAATCGGTCCACTGCATAACGACATCACCTTTTTAAAAAAAATTAAGAAACTAGTAAGGGAGATGACGACATTGTCTCTTATGTCATTACCCTCCCTGACGACTTGACCTACTTTGGTAAAAAAAATTGACGTGCCCATTTTTGCAAATTCGAGTTCCAATAGACCCTAAACTACAAAAAAGTCGAGTGTTTCACTTGACTTGACATACGAACACTCACATTCTCTTACTTTAAACAAAGATACAAATTCACTTACTAACTTAAGCAACATAGAGTCTTTGCAAGTGGAGCTCCCCCATTCGAGCAACAACAAGCCAGATTCCAACCATAGTAACCACCTAGGTGACTACCTGAACCTCACCACTTGCATTCGGACCTTCCGGTAAGAACAATTATAAAAAATCTATATTTTATAATTCAAAATTAATATGAGATCCTTGTAAAGGTCTTGAACATGCTTCCATCAATTACTCTAAAATTCATGTGACGATCCTAGCCATGCTTCCATCATTAAATGTTATGGTTAATGAAGAGTATATATACAGAGAATGTTATTGGCAAGTCACATGTTTGTGGGTTTTATCATCTTGTCACTAAGAACTAACTCATCATAGCTTGATGTCTACTTCTTGTGCTTCAATGAAAATTACTTTCATCTCTTGTGGTACACATTTTAATTGGTTGTATGATGTGCTCTTAACGAGAGTATAAATCGAACTAATAGATTAAAAATCAAGAAACTTTAATTTGTTTATTTTTTACAAATTTAAATTAAAAAAACCTATAACTCAAAGATATTCATCATTAAACCCTAAATTTAATATAAGGATTATATAAGTGTAAAAGTTTATATCTAAGATTAAAAAAATAGAGTTAACACAAAAGTTAGAGCAAAACACACCAAGATAGAACAAGATTATATTAAATTAAACTTGTCATTTGACACAAATTTAATTCATAAGATTATTCAAGTACAACACAATAAAGAAGATAAAAATAATTCTTAAAAGTATGAGTATTAATACATTAAACAAGTAAATTTTTTAAATGGGTTAAATATGTTTTTGGTCCCTCAAGTTTCACTAAAATTTAGAATTAGTCTCTCTTCAAAAAAATTGACCAATTTAGTCCTCCATCTTTAAAAATGCGTGAATTTGGTCATTTTAACCAAATTTTGTTAAGTTTATATGACGTTTCAAGCGCATTTTATGATAGTATTTGAATTGTTTACACTGTTTGACACATTTTCGCTTCAGTGTTAACTCAAATATTATCATAAAATGTGTTTAAAATGTCAAATAAACAACAAAATATGGTAAGAAGGACTAAATCCACGCATTTCTAAAGATGAAAGACTAAATTGGTATAAAGTTTCAAAGATGGACTAATTCCAAAATTCACTTAAACTTGAGGGATAAAAAACATATTTAACCCTTTTTAAATTGACCAACTAGACAATTTAAGATTTAATAAAATGACAATTAACCATTTTATTAACTCTAAAATAGGAAACAAATTTCATTTAGAAATACAATATCAAATTTCATTCTGAAATACATTACATAAAACAATTATAGTAGTAGAATAAATTTATGAGTATAGTAAATTTTAATGCCTAAAATGAGATTTGATCTCAATATTGATACAATCATCGGATTTTTGGTTATGTAAGCCCAACCAACACCTACCAAATTTTCCAACGATAAAAACTTACAACATGAGCAAGTTTGTTCTTATTTTATTACTTTTGGGAATTCTTAAATGTTAAACACAATATTTCAATATCAATCCATGTGATTATTTAAAATTAGGCACAAATATCATATAACATATAGACAAGATATATAGGTTTAATGTGTAAGTTAAAATGCACAATGTATATTTTTTACTATTTTATGCTTAGTATTATTATTTGTTGTATTTCGTGTCACCTACCTATTTTAACATTTTTCCCTAGATTGGTCTTACCAATTGTTCTTAATCAAAATGTTAACAATTTTAAGGGTCAATTTTAAACTAATCGAAACCCCGATAGTCATTATTTTAAAAGCTACCAAAAATTACAAACTATCAAGAAGAGTTGATTAAATATGTGTGTGTATTGGTAGTTTTTTTATATATTTAATTTCTCCAACACTAATTACAAATTAATATTTAAATGAAAAATAGGCTAAAGGTTTTTTTCATATTTTAATTAAAGTTATCTATTTGAAATAATTCTAAAAACAATTTTTTTTTGTTGGGTCAGTGTCTTGATCCACCAATGATTCATAGGTGGGGGAGAGTCCAAATTTCCAACCTATTTTTCATTAGCAAGAAAAAATGATTGATTGATTTAAGGAGAGCAAAGACTCCATACAGTTCAAAGATATAATCTTATCTTATTTTTGTCATTTTTAATTATTATATTATTTTAATTATTTTTCTTTATTTTTAAAAACGTATATAATGTTCTGTTGAACACCAATAATATATCTCCTTACGATATTTTAAGAAATCAATTTACTTACAATTCAAAGATTTTAAAATCATCTCTGTGGCTTAGAAAGTTCATTAAATCTTTTTTTTTTTTTTCATTTGAAGTTTAGATTAAAGATTTTTATTTTTTTTTTCTTACAGGATTAAGATATATAGTGTAAAATCTTCTAAAGTATTTCAAGTACTACAATTTTAAGGGATATATATTCTCTAACTCCAAAAGTACCCTCATCCTATAACTCCACTTGCAAAAGATACTTGATTTGAAAGTCAGCTTGATGTGTCAAAAAATAATAAATGTTAATGAATACATAATTAATATATTTCCTAAAATATGCTATTTATAATACTATTCATGGATCTTATCTAACTGAGTTTTGACCCAAAACATTAATTACCAGATAATTGGATTGACTTGATTAAAATTAGGTTTAATTGTTCTAAATGATAATAGTCTTATATCGACTAACAAGCGTGAGCTAAATACATATCGTTCTAAAGGGTCGACATGTGCTCGTTCAAGTCATGTATCATGTAAGATTGAAGAGTGTCCTAAACTCGTATATTACATCTTTCATATGCATGTGAAAGTTTAGACTATAAAAGAATGTGTTTTTTATATTCTTAGACACATTACAAACATGTCGATTGTCTTATTATGTTATTATGGCAAATAATATTTCTCAAAGGAAAACAATTTATCTTAGATTACTGGGATGAATTTTTGAGAAACTTAAACCGATTAACAAATCTTAATGCTACATTTAAATTCTCAAAACAAAGTGATTTAATGATTTTTTTAAATTTGAAAGGGAAGTTTTATTTTCTCAAATTTGATTTTATTATAATGTTAATATTTTTTTTTCCTTCTTGATAATTTAGTGATAATTTCTTTTAAGATAAAGTAATCAATTAATTGTCATCATCATTGTTCCTTAAGACAAATTTTTAATCTTCTTCATTTGGAAAAATTTTAGTAATAAACATCATATAAGTCAATAATTTCGATCTTAACATGTTTCATTCAACTTTCCTCAAAATTGTGGGAAATTGACCTTTTCACCTAGCATAATCAACACCAATTAATATATTCTTCCATATGAACATTCATAATTTTTTTGGTCATCAACTTTCTCTAATAGACTTAACCAATATATATTTATAATCACCTCTCTCTCTTTAGGAGTTGTTTGGATGAAAGCATTTAACACGGTAGTTCATTTTTTAAGGAATTTAAACTTTCCTAGGACAGAGCAAATTGTTTTGATAAGACGTTCAAAAAATTAATTGAAATTTGAAACTTTTTTTCAAACATTTTAACAATTCAAAATAGTACAGATTCAAACTATCCTAAAAAGTCAATGAATTTTGAATTCCTTTTCATATGGGTCCACATTATTCACAACTATTCATCCCTATTCTAATAATATTTTCACCCTTAGAGCACATTGTTAATTGAGTTCCACACATTATTTAGATTTTTTTTTTCTTCAATAACATTGAATAAAAATGGTTAATGTTATTTTTTTAATTATTAAATATTTAAGTTTTAGAATTGTTAAATATTTAAAATTATTTTTAAAATATTTATTTTAAAATTAGTAATTATTATTAATGTTTAGTATCAATATTTTAAATTAAAAAAATGCTTTAAAATAAAATTAATTACTTTATCTAAGGAAATTGAAATGTTAACTATTTAAACTAAGTAAAATCTTTAAAAATAATAATAATACTCAATTGCAAGTACTTTAAGTATTATCATTTTTAATTTATATTTAAATCCAATTTTATTCCCTGTAAGTGTGAACTTTTAATATTTATAAACACATTCAATAATTCAGTTTCTCAAAATTAAGTGATTTTAATTATTTGATTGTTAATATATCATTTAATAGTTAGAGTTGTTACTCATAATATAATAGGTGGCCCATTACTAGAGTTTATTGATAAACTTGCAATAAATATGGTTAGGTTGACACACACACACACACACACATATATATATATATATATATATATATATATATATATATATATTAGTTTCGATTAGTAATTGCATGAACATATATCAATAAAAGATCCTATAATTAAAACTTTATAAAAAGATTAAAATTACATATGAAATAAAAGTTAATTTGAAATGTTTATTTATTGAATGGTTAAAATTTCCAGTTATTTTTTTATTAGGATGGAAAAAATATCCTGGCTTAAAACTTTTTGCCTCAGCCCTCTCCATCATTTGATCACATGCATATCTCCTAAGAATATCATTGTGGTTCAATTTCCTGCATTTGGAAATATTTTGTTTGTTTTTATTTAATTTAATAACTTTCTTATTCTTTAAACGCTTAATAGTTTCACTGTTTTTAATATACCACTAAATGTTGGTTTGACTATGAAACTGTGATATAATTTAAGTAGACTTTTAAAAATAAATATCAAATCCAATAACACTACATCTGCCTTTTTATTTTCTCTTAAAAATTAGAAATCAAAGTAAAAAGGTTTTGCAAAAAAAAATATAATGTGTTTGATAACTTTATTAGTTAACTTTTTTTATTTTATTCACGCGATTGGTTAGTTTTTTAAGAAGTATTTTTTTTTCAATATTACAAAATATATAATGTGTTTGATAATTTTAATTGACTTTTTTACAAATTCAATTATTAATATTTTGATGTTACTTTTTCCCATAGATCTTATCTAATTTCTAATAAAAAAAAACGAAAACACAGGCTAAGCTTAAGAATGTTAAGAATCTCTAAGATGTGTTAATTTAAACCGATTTTTTTTTTTTTTTTCGAATAATATTTAATTAAAATATTTTTTGTATTTTTTTCTTAATTTTA
>Ga0214545_1002164_pt1 | contig 37830 bp, 23 predicted proteins | sample CNSS4metaG_FD_160064 | JGI IMG/M metagenome (GOLD analysis project Ga0214545, IMG submission 160064) | Root nodule microbial communities from cowpea collected in UCLA plant growth center, Los Angeles, California, USA - CNSS4 | ecosystem: Host-associated > Plants > Roots > Nodule | place: USA...
ATAAATTAAATATTGTTAAAAATATGTAATAGAAATATCACTTGTAATAAAAGTATCATCATTACATTTATAAAAAAATTAAATTTGTTCTAAATTTGGAGCACATGAAATTAAAATTTTTTAAAAATATTTGGGATTGAAATCAAATCAAATTAACAAAAATGAGGACTAAATTGAGATTTTGCAAAAATGAAGACATAATTGAGACTGATAAAAATACGATGACCAATTTGAGATTTTGCAACAAATCGAGGACCAAATTTCACCAAACTTTTATAACAATTTAGCTGTCATTTCATTAATATATTTACAATTTTTACAAAATTCAAATAAATTAAATTTTATACGAGTTTTTCTTAATTGATAACAACTATTATTTTTTTTTTAATTTATGTTGATCACAATTATTTTTGACTAATATTAATTAGAATTTACAGTTTTAATCGGACTTTCGGGATCTAATAAAGTTTAAAAAAAATTATACTCAAGATTGATAAAACACTTCCCAAATTAACAACAAAAGATGACAACTAACTTTAGAGAAAGTAGTGATGTTGGTTTTGAAAAAGACAACAGTATAAATTTTTTTGAAAAACATTTATCAAAAAAATAGTTCGTTAATATGGGTTTCTTGGTCAATATTGACCACTAAATAACCCCAATCTAGATGGTTTTAAAATAATCCCAACAATTTCAATTATATTAATAAAAAAGTTTTATAAATATCAACAAAAAATGGAATTATAATCAAGGCTTGATTAAAAAAGCTCTGGTTGATATTGTTGGAAAAATATAACCAATTTACATTGATTAGAAATAAATTTAATCGACATTTTGGAAAAAAAATGCCAGTATCTTAGTTAACATCAAGTATAATTAAACCCTGAGAATAGGAAAAAAATCATAATCAAAAAGAGGAGACATAAATGAGTATAAACTAGTTTTCAAATTTCATTTTAAAATAAAATTAAAAAATATATAATTTCAAGCAATGCAACTGCTAATAAGGTTTCTAAAACTTAATTTCTTTTAGAATTTCTTAGCTAAACGTTATATTTTTTTATCATAAAACATTAAACTTTCTATAAATACTACTCCATTCCGTAAAAGGAGATTTGGAAGAATTTTAGATTCAGCTGAGTGGCAATAATGGCCATTTCTTCTTAGGTTTTCATAATTTCAACCTTTATTTTCACACTAATTTATATTCCAAAATATATAATCTAAAATATATATATATATATTTTTTTTTTATATTTCAGATTGTATATTTCTAAATACAAAACCAAAAAATATATTCAAAAAATATATTCAAAGTTATATAATTCAAAATTTATTTGTATGCTGAATTATATAAATGTATTCTCTATGTAGTTAGTGTTTTCCAATATCTAGGTCTTAAAAAGTAAACTTCAAGTGAACGTTTTTTCCGGTAAGTTTAGAAAACGGAAGAGCAGAAAGATGAGAACAGTAAAAATGAAAAACTATATTCCAACTAAACAAGGGCATACACAATATTTCAGCAGAATTCTATGAAGTTGTGAATGCAATTGTCAGCACTCACAGAGGGTAACCCTATATACTAAAAAGGTTCGTGAAATGATCAAAGTAGCGGGGAAAACACCAGAGTTGATTCCCCTTACTTTGCGTACCGGATTGTTTAAGAGATAACTGCTAAGGTCTCAAAATTTTCACAACAGCTCCAAATGACTAGTAATTACATCTGGGCAGGACTGGGCTTGCAGAAGCTCCAGACGGTTGAAAGGTGGAGCAAACTGCAAAATGTAATCTTCATCTGATAACCAAAAATACACACCGAATAAAAGCAATTGGTCATTACTTCAACTAAACAAAAACAGAGAGGTTGTACGTCTAGTATACTACTCACCTTCTTTCACTGTTCCATAGAGCCAGCATAATACCTCATCTGCAAAAGCCAAGCACACTCCTCCCTGCCGCCAACAGATTTTGTTAATTATGATGAAAAGGAAAGTGATCATACTTCAGAACTTACAGATATAAATGGGATTTTCTAATATTTTATACTCCTAAGATGATATTGAATGATCCTTAATTAGCTATGCAATGATTAATTGCACGTATAAGTATGTACTTTTTATCATTGATGTTAGAGAAGGAAATAACATCTGGAACGTCCTCCATGAGCCACAGGTGTGCTTACTGCAGTTTTAATTAACTAATGATGCAGTATCAAGCCACATAAAAGATTAGCCCCCATGCACCCTACAGCAGCAGTTATACCTGCCAGTAGTTCTTCATTTTTACTCTCTGAGTTATATCTTTGGTTCTAAGTCTTTCTGTCCGAACAAGACGACCTGCATCGTCCCTGTTCCACAGTGAAAATAAACAATATAAACACTAAAGTAGAAACCATTAGCAGTATTAATTTTCAGTTGTAATGCATGCCAGATGTAAGAACAAAACGTTAAAATGAGCAGAAAAACCTAGTTGAATTGAGTAAATATCCCACACAATGTTTGGAGAAAATCAAAGATTTTGTAATGATATGAAGCAGAACCAACAGTTACCTAAATCCTATGACAATATATGGAACACCTGCCAGAAATGACTGAATCTGCAAGCAAAAACAGAGTCTTGTTGAATATATCATAAAAATTGAAAAAGGAACACGTGGAGATGAAAAACAAATGCATTGGTTTCAAAATATAGGAAATGTACCCAAAACTTCAACAGTTTTTCTCTTTCGAATCTTTCCTCAGTATGATAATTCAACTGGATCACAAAAATGACAATTTCATATTATTAAGCCAACATAAAGGTGTTATTAGAAAAGAAAAATAAGAGCCAAATTGAAGTATAACACAAGAAAGACAGAACTATGTGAACCTCACAACTAGTCTTTAACTCCACATAGAATCTCTTTCCGTCATTAGTCGAATCACAGCAATCCATCTCAGCACCCATTAAGATGCGGTGAGCTCCTAATTTTGTCTTAATCACAGAACAGAATTCAACATTGGCATCAACATGATGTATCCCTTCTCCATCTGCTCTTCTAGGATCTTCGGTGGCAAGGCTCTCAAAACAATATCCTACATAACATCTAATTGCCAAACTTATTAAGTTTAAGGCTTATCCCAATAAAATCAAAGTGAAAAGGTGGGAGAAATTTTTTATTTTTTATACCAGTTAAAGCTTGAACAGTAAGCAAAACATCATATTTTTTTACAATATAAGGAATTATTTCCAACCATGTAGAGGTAAAAAGGTAGTGTGACATGGATGCAAAACCATTTCAATCAGCTTGATACTACACGTCCCCTTAGCGAAATTCTTTCCATTTTCCCTAACATCTACTCTCTCTTTTTTATATTGATTACTGCTCTTTAGCAAAGTCAACATACCCAAATAATCTACCTTGATTGCTTCTCTGTTGATTATATTAAATATTTACAGATCCATGCATCTAGAAATTCAAAGGTTAAGCCTACCTCCTACGATCTAAATCACTTTGCGGTCTTTCTGGTAACTTATGCACATCAAGATAGACAACACCATTCCTTTTGTGCACTCCCATTTCCCAAGGCTCATGACGGATATAAGCTGTTGCCAGTATCTGCTGAGACAAGTATTAGTTAATATGCGGTGATCAGAGTACCATAACCGGAATTTGTGTCTGACCTAGTGAGGTTTGGGAAAACCCGTGGCAATACCAAAAAATGGTTCATATACTTGTCCATTGCAATTAAATTTAACAACAAATTTTATCAGTAATTGGATTAGAGTTTTCTAAATATCAAAGATCAGATAAGATTCTGACCAAAAACAAACCAATTCATAATGTATAAATTACCTTGTTAAGATTGTTACGGAATGTCTGCAAAGACAAAACAAGAGTGATGCACAATGATCAGAAATTAATTTAGTAACATAAAATGTTTTGAAAATATAGATTATAATACATATCTTACCACAAAATGAATGTTTTGAAGAGGGATATTTTTGTCTCTAATGCAAGCAAGAAGATCACCAAAGCCCTCTGAGCCTAAGTCTGCTTTACAAATTAATAGAACAAAAGTATTGGTAACATAAAATAGTGGTGTACAATACAACTAGACTTTGTTTCTTGTGCACAAATCATCCAAGTAGCATTCCATAATCCAAAAAAATTCACAAACCAGAAGATTAGATTAATAGACAAACCACATGCCTTTTTTGGGAATGAATGTATCATAACCTTCATTCAAATCAGCTCCAACATCCTCAGTAATGTGGCGCTTAAAAAGTCTCTAAAACAACCGGAAAAAGAAAGCACTTAAATGAGCATAATAAGTATTGAAAAGAGAACGAGACAAAAAGGAAAAAAATAATTGAGGACATCAAACAGCTTACCAGGCTACGATCATCGAAGTATACTTCTCCTCCTTCTATACGACTATAGCAGGCAATTTCACAAGGCTACCAGAATAATCAAGAAAACATAATGCCGTAATCAGAACACAAATCCAAAAGGGTAATTTATAACATTACACTAGACCAATGCGTCAAGAAACCACCACAGGTAAAATACAAAACAGTAGCTTCAATGTTTAAATCAAACAGAGTGATTTGTTTCTACAATACAACCAATAATTCATTTTCTTTGGCTCACCGGTTTAAACATAATAAGTAAAATTTAATATTGACACAAATTCTATCTTCGTGGTAATTTCCCAAATTCTCAAAGCAAATTGAACAATCAATTGCTTGATGCAGCAGCAGTTAAATATGGGAAAATAGCATTCCCCTACCTCCTGAAAAGCAATGCACTTTCTTGACAGAGTTTCTTCACTTTTTGAAAGCTTCAACTCAGAGACAAAGCGCTCATCATGGCGACCATTCTGAAACCTGTTTCCGTATCCAAAATTCTGCCTCTGAGGATAAGGTCCGGGACGAGGAAGAAGGCCGGCTCCTCTATCATTTTGATACCCTTGCTGCCAACGACCGCGGCCAAACCCCCCTCTACCCTGATTATTTGCATTGCGGGTGGCAGGCAATACTGCCAGAGAAAATCACATCTTGCCATAAAACGAATTGAGAAATAAAATCAACAATGATATTTTGTTTAAATCACCGACATGTTTAACTTCTGCCGAAAAACAGAAGCACCACTATGGGACGAATACCTAAAATTCCTGGCAACAAACAATCAAACCTTTTTCTATTAAGTAGGGCTGACTAAAAAAGTCAAACGACCCACAATGATTTATAGTGAATCATATCAGGTTTACGTACAAACATTAACCTCTAAATCATTTCTAATGATTTCGCCCATAATTTTTCTCGGTCTCCCTCAACTTCTAGTAATAGGATTGTCCTCCGCCTCATTCACTCTCTATTCGTCTACTCCTTATCTCTACACATACCCGAACAACCTCATGCAACATTCTACAAATTTTTTTCATACCCGAATTTTAACTACAATACATTCCTCTACAAGTAATACATGCTATGTTTTTTGCTATCAGACATAGTAATTCATCATCGCATAACAGGATTCGTTCACACGGAGCAACAAGACTAGCACACACTAATTAATTTTCCAATCCATAAATCACGAAAAAGTAGCAAAAACAATTGTTCAGCGCATACTTCAAACCAAAAGAGAGAAAGAGAATTTACCAGGAATAGGATAAGGACTTCTGGCGAGGGTTTTACAGTAATCTTCGTTATCGGAGTCAAACAGATCTTTGTCTTCGTAGTCGTGAGGGTGATCGGCGCGGTCCTTAGTGCTGTCTACAACGTCTCCATTCTCCTCCTCGTCCTCGGCTCCGCTGCTGCCACTGCCGCTAGCGGAGGAGGAGTCAGCGGCGCCCTCGCTGGATTTAGAGGAAGAGGCGGAAGACGACGAGGATGAGGAAGAGGAAGCGGCGGAGGAGGAGGAAGAGGAAGCGGGGGAGGAGTGGGACCCATTGTCGTTGTCGGAATCTTCGCCGAATAGGTCCTTCTCCGTGAAATCCATTGAGCACGCTTTTCGCGTTTCAGTGGGATGCAATGCTCATCAAGCATTCTTCGTTTCCAGTTTTTCTCTCTTTTATTTGGGCCACAACTTACAGTACTATCACTGATTGCTTTTTGCACCCATCTTCTAAAAAACTTAAAATGGCCATCCTTTAGTTTTTTTAATTATAAAATTTGAAAACATATTTCACAATTTATTTTCTTATCCATAAATATATTTCACATCTCTGAGTTACACTCCTAAAATGTATCTGCTAAATTCTAAAATTTTATTTTAAATTATGTAACCTAAAATATATTTTCAAATCTATAAATATATTCTGAATTCTACAACTAATAATATGCATATGAAATTTAGGATATATTTATTAATTTTATATAATTTAGAATAAATTTCTTAATCATGAAATTTGAAAAAAAAAAAAATCTCTTGTAAAGGTCTTAAAAATGACTTTTGTTATTCTACTACAGTAGAAAGTTGCATAAAAGTAATTATTATGAAAGTGACAAAAGCATTGAGAATACATAGTAATAATTGATTATGAAATTAGTCAATCAGAGTTTGTCGTGTACATAATTTTATAAGATTTGGGATGAATACTATGTATAAGTAACATATTTGGTAGTTTTCTTTTCTATTGTAGATTTTTGTTTTTTGAGTAATTAAGTTTGTTTGAGTTCAAATACTTGTTCTACAATTAAACAAGATTTCATCAATAGTTAATGCACAATATACACTTAATCTAAGAGGATTTTAATGAAATAAAAAGTTTTATGTGAGGTATCGTTACTTAAATTTGCCACTATTATAACTTTGAAATGATTGCTTATATATTTTGTAAGACCCATTAAAAATCTGTTTACGTAACTCTGTCCTTAATTCTGAGGGTTGTCCTGCAACAGTGGGCCTAAAGGCTGACCCATGATATAAGAACCCTTAGTGTTGCCCTAATTCCACATTTCATTCACTTTCAGAAAAGAACCAGCCGTCATCCCCTTGCTCTCACGTGACGCTCTGCTAGGGTTAGGGTTCTGCCGTCTTCGAACTAGTTCGAGATTGTTTCCTACTCCATGTAAGTGTTGTGGCAAGCCCATACTTGTTTCTTTTGCTCATTCTGTTCTTTTCCCAACTAGGGTTCCTAGTGACCATATCGTGCTTCTGTTCAGCCACCTTTTCAGCTCTTACGTTCGCTCTTTTAGTCGCTGTGCTCGTGTGTTCGGTATAAAGGGCGTGTCAGGTCTTTTTGCTAGCTATTCCCAGGTAAGGGAAGCTAGAACCCTCTTGTTCGGTATAAAAATGCTTGCTTGGATGTCATTTTCGTGGTTTTCGTGCTTATATGTGACTGTGAATGTATGGTGTGAATTGATTTGTTGTTTGAAAATGGAACTGTGTTGATGGCAGAGAGGAACAGTGGCAGAGTCTGATAGACTCGCCCAGGCGAACCTGTCTCGCTTAGGCGAGAGTTACAGGGACTCGCCTAAGTGTTTCTTCGCGAAGGGTCGCCCAGGCGACCCCCTGTACGTTTTGGGCGAGCGAACGTCTCGCTTAAGCGAGGAGAGTCTCGCCTAAGCGAGAACGCGCGCAGGGTTCCCAGGCTGGAAGTCGAGCTCTCGCCTAGGCGAAGGGAGCTCGCCTGAGCGAGGGTCCTCCTCGCTTGGGCGAGACCTTTCTGCCTGAGCGAGATGATGGGCGAAAAATGGTTTGGTCTCGATGTTTCTTGGATTTTAAAAAGTGAACAACATGCTTGTATGAGTTTTATCTTTAAATTTATGAACTGGATTGCCTGTATAAATGGTGTGGCGGGCGAGTGGTGAGTTGTGAGTTTTGACGTGACGGGAACATGATAACGGTATGAGATGATTCATGAAATTGGAGTGACAAGTTTAGTGTGAGTAACAATAAATCTTGATGGTTGGTAAACCAGGGGCATGGTTATGCTATGAGGAGAAACACTTTACTCATGTTTGGGAATAACGAGTTGGTAGCGATTCAACATATGAGAAATGGAATCTTGTTATGGGTGTTGGGTTGAAATCTTGTGTGTAACATATGTATAAATTATTGGTTGTTTATGTACGTTGGTCCATGTCAGTGCATAATTTCTTGGGGTCTCTAGGTGGGACTTTCAGGGTTGCGCTTCAGTGGTCGGGACGTAATCCCATGGCCCCTGTTAGTGGGTGTCCATGGTGGTGCCCCATCTGTATAACTAAGTAAGGATTCAAGGTAAGGACTGTATCCTGACACTCTAAGGGGCCAGTTAGTCTCACTTAGAGCGGACTGACTCCTGTGGTGAGAGTAGCAGGAAGCCTGAAATTCATTAAGGGCTAACCTTGTGGTGAGGGAGATTTGATTCATCGTAACACTTGTAACACATAGCTCGGGGATGAGCAGCTCAGGTTCGAGCAGAGGTATCCACCACAAGTGCAAGCATCCGCTGAATCCGACTAAGTTATACGTATCCGGATGAGTCGAGTCAAGTCGTAGTGTATTGAATGAAGAGTCATAACATGCTTGGTAGTTGTATGGATATTGGATGATGAAATATGATTGATTATATGATGATTATGCCTTTGGCTCTAGCTTATCCTGTGTATTGCATGGTTGTCTTGTATGTGGTTCTTCTTTCTTGCGATGATCATCAATTTAATTGATGGGAACAGATGGGCGAGGTTCCAGAGGTCAGCAAAGAGATGGAGATTCCGCTGCATAGCCACGTGAACTAGTTTACTTGACTGCATGAGTTTGTTAGGGTTACGACCCATGTACCAGTTCATCCTTAGTATTATGTACTCTGGTTTCTTTTGGGCATCGTGGTGTGCCATAGGTTGTATGGAGTTGAGTTTGAAACTCCCAGACCGTGCTTTTATGTTATCTTTATCGTGACGCTCCTTTAATTTCATGTACTTAATTAAATGGGGTGTTACATATTTAGCTACTATTCTCCAAATATAACATTAATTTACACCATATTAGTTCTACAAGATATTACAATTTAATACATTTGTTAACACGAAACAAGATTTTTTAATAGTGTTACACGCCAAAAGTTAAAAAAAAAATCGATTTTGGATTTTTATATATATATATATATATATATATTATCATTTTTATATTTATATAATATAATAAAATAATATATAATAATATAAATAATAATTAATTAAGTAATAATAATAAAATTAGTATAAATAATAATAATTACTATTATTATTATTATATTTTATTTGAAACTATTTTATCATTGTGCAAAGTAATAATCTTTTATTTTTATCATTTGAAACATTTTTTATACTTCTAATAATTTTCATAAACTTTCAACTCAAATTCATTAATTTATTGTTCTAATCTAAACAATCACGTCTTCATCTCATTTTTCAATCAAGTCTATTATCTAAAATTTATCTTCAAATCTAAAAACAATATAAGAAAAGTGTTAGAAATATATTTTTTAATATACATTTTATTATTTGATTTCAATTTATTGAAAATAATAAAAACAAGTGATAGTCATCTAAATTCATTATATTGAAAAGAAAAGAAAAACAACAACCAAAATAAATAAGTTAAACTACTAATATTTCCACTATATTAGTAATATTGAACCACAATATGCCCTCATTCTGCGATTTCATCCTCCACCTTTGAATGAAACACAAAACTTGGAAAAGCAGTTGTCACGTCCCTGCATTATTTCCATAACTCACGAGTTAAACAATAACAATTACAATTTCTCAACAAAAGTGATTGAAAATTTTCAATAAAAAAAGTTATTTCAACATACCTCAAGAAAGGTAACGTCATAACTTTCAACAATGAAGGGTTTTCATAAACGAAGTTTTTCCACTCATATTTGTCTATTTTCCCATCTTGATTAGGGTCAGCATCCATGAAAGTCTACTCATAAAAATAAAAGTCAACATAAGTTTTTTTTTTTTTAACAAGTAATGAAAGATTAAGAGGAAATTAATAGAAGTAATATGAAAGTTTAAGCGTTTTCAACAAACGTAAACTCACGAGTCTAGACTCTTTACTGATTTTTTTGTGTGTTGTTTTTTACTAAGCATTAAAAATATATTGTGTTGGCCTTTTAGTTATCTTTTTAATATATTTGAAAACATCAAAATTAATGGTAATCAATGTATTATGGAGACACAACAAATAAACAACATCAAAAAAACCCAGCAGAAAACCCAAATTCTTAAACTCACCTTGTTAATAATCATTTCTATCATTTCCTCTGGCAACTTAATTTCTGCTTCACATAGAAGTGCATTTATCATTTGCTTGACCTGTCAACAATCATAACATAGATAAATTGTGTATATAACAACATTTAGATTATAATTTCATTTATACAAAAAAAATGCATGAAAGAAAATGATTTAACATTTTACCTCGTGACGCTCTATGAATCCTGTGTTATCTAAATCGTACAACTTAAACGAAACTGTAGGAAAACTCACAAGAAATTATATCATTTGATTTAAGAATAAACCAAAATATTAAAATTAATTAAATAGGTTTTAATTCGACTTTTTACATGCTATTTTGACTTCAATTGGTGTAGATGGGTGAAAAACATTGAGTGCTCTTACAAAATCACCAAAGTCAATCACTCCTTTCTTCTTTACATCAAATAGATCAAAGATCTACATGTTAAAAAAGAAAATTGTTAAGAGAAGTAATTAGAAGTTAGCCATTTAATTAAATGAATCTAAGTAATTAGAAAGATTAGTTATGAGTTTTGAATTATTGTAAAAAAGATTTTCCAAAAATAAAAATTATACTACTTGTATTACAAAACATCTATTTAAAGTTATAAAAAGTGCAATATGTGGCGAATTAAACAAGCTTGCAAACAATATTAACAATAATAAAACAATTATTTTAAAAAGAAAATAAATATTCTAAAGTACCCGACTCGCAAAGAGGTTTTCCTTTTTCTTCTTGTTAAAAATTGCTAGTTGAAATTCCTCCTGAAAAAAATACTTATTCTCATTGTTAGGATTAGGTACTTGAAGGTCGAGGTTTTTGTTCACATGTAAGTAAATTTGTATTCTGATATTACGAAAATGAGCAAATTTTTAAAAAATTACAAAAATAGACAAATTGTGGAGCCCCCACACGTTTTTTAAAAGAGAAATTGTGCACAAAATATTACAAACATAAATATGATTGAATAAGATATATATATATATATATATATATATATATATATATATATATATATATATATATATATATATATATATATAGATAGATAGATAGATAAAAAGATAGATAAATATAGAGAGAGAGAGCCAGTTTATTAATTAGACGCAAAGTATGTTGTGCATATTTAAATTCTTTTAAAGTCTAGAAAGTCACACATTGACTAGAGATAAGATAATTTCATAATATATAAGTGGGTGCAAACCTCATTTTACAAAACCAATTTTGTGAAATTAGCCGATTTTGTGAAATTGAATTAGACTTAAAGTTCACTACTTAACATAAAGTGTGATAATGTCATTTCATAATTTACTTAATAGGTATGACTAAAGAAGTGATAACCTAATTCAAACAACATATAAATGAAACCTATTAGAATTATGATAAAGCAGGAAAATTATAGTAATAACAAAGTTGTCGTAAAAAGAATGGAGGTTCTATTTGTTACCTTGCTTATTAGACCATCATCAATGACAGACTTACTAATGTTCTTAAACAGCTCATAAAGTGCTTCAACATCACTGACACTAACTGGGAAACCAAAAAATTAACAAATAAGATTAAAGCTATAAGAGAGTGTGTCTTGTTTTAAAAAAATATTATATAACAAGCAACATGACTCAAATGAATGCATTAATACATTCATAATAGGCTAAACTCAATTAATTATTTGATATTTTGATCATCTTTCAAATTTTCTACCAGGATAGAGTAAAAATTGTTGATGCATCAAAAAATGCTCTGGTTATTGGTTGTTTTCAAGTTGAACAAAAACCCAAGTGAGACTAAAGTTTCACTCTAGAAAGAAACTAGCATATGCATTTGATTTGTGCTGTAACAATATCATTTGTGTTACTTTAAATTTATTTTCCCACAAATAAAGGTTGGTTTTGTCTTTATGACAACAACACAAAAAAAAAAAAAAATCTCAAAAACAAAAACAATGTTACAATTGCGAAAGAATCATTAGCATTATGATCTTAGGAAAAAGAACACTTACAAGCTGTCTCTGACGCAAGAGCAACGGGATCTTCCATGGGAATTTCCCTTACTTTGGAGTGGAAACAACCCATTTATGAAGGGAATGTAAGCAATTGAACACGTACTAGAATAGTAGTGTTCCAGCTTTAGTTGAATATGTTGCTAAAACATCTTATAATTTCCAATTGCAAACCCAGATTCAAACATCATAAGAAGAAGAATTAATTCGTCAGTAATAAATCAACATAATTAACATTAGAGGCAAATGAAAATAAATTAAGCATCTCATGATATTTAATCACAAAACGACAATTTCTGGAAGACCAACTCTTAAATTTTTTGTTTGTTTGAAAAAGAAAAAAAATTGCAAGAAACGATATGGTTTTTAACATTGGCTTATCATGATGATATTTACGAGAAGGTATGAACGATGAATTGAATTGAATTACAAAAGGTTCGGATATGTAACAAACAAACTCATAAAAACAACAATTTCACAGATTTAATCGATAGATTGTATAAATTAAGATCCATAACCAACATTGTATCCTTAACTCATACATCAAACAAGGAAACATATGATACAATTGTCAAACGAAAAGCCGTTAAATTTTGAGACATTGAAACTAATTTCTCTTCATCATGCATGCAAAAAAATCTTATAGCAATGAACGTGAAACCCTAAACAAAACATTTAATTTATCATGAAAGAACACAAATGTTGAAACATAATGTCGTGAAAAATGACATGGGAGAAAAGACTCACCAGCTTCAAAACTTGGCCACATAAATTGGCGTTTGATGTTTTAACTAAATATATGTGGCCATTGGTTCAATATTACTAATGGAAATATAAGGAAAAGAAAAGAAAAGAAAGGAGATAAATTATTATTGAAAGAGAAGAAAGTGAAATCTAAGAGTGAAATTTAAGGGTTATATAGAAGGATGTTGGTGCCAATATTGTCCTCAACCTAAGTAAGGTTGGCAATGCCAATCAAAATCATTTGAAACAAATCATATAACCAATGACATATTCTTAAAATAAACTAGACAACTATACAATAACTTCACACATCGTAAAGTCCAACAACAAAATTCATGTTTTCATTATTTCAAATTAGCGTAAAAAATGTTCCTATATTCAGTTCTATTATTATGATAATAAAAAAATATATTTTGTATCATAATTATTGAATAAATAAGATAATTTTTATAATTTTATTATAACTATTTTTTTTTATTTTAAGTAGTTAATTAAATTTAAAAAACAATTATAAAATTTAAAAGTTAAGATAATAAAAAAGATTTATATTAATAAAAGTAAAACTAGTAAGAAAATGTGTCCATCAAAAACAGTCATGAAATTCTTACATAAACCACTAATTTTTATTAATAGGTATATAGTTTTTAGACTCAATTCTTAAATTACAATTTTTTTTAAATCATAAATTTAATTTTTAACTATCTTACATAGATAAAATTATTTTATATTTTATAGCTTTCACAATTCTCGTACTTTGTAGTTTTATGCAAAATGTTTCGTACTTCTTTACTTTAACATTGGTTTACATAATTTACTTTTGTGCTATATGGTATGGTTAAGTGTTGCTAAATATATATTAATATTATTTTTTCTTTTTTTTGAAAAAATTTGTAAACATAATAGCTGTTGGACAAACTGGTGTTTTCAATTTCCCAATATGTAAAGAAGTATGCGTGCGGTCTTCCTTTTAACTTTTAAGAGTGTCTTTTTTATGTAACTATAAAAATTGATTTTTCTCGACACATCCTTATTTAAACAAACATAATTATAAATTGAACGGTAATTAAAAAAATATTATCCAAAATTATAAATAACTTTAAATAGTGGTATAAGACAATAAAATTCCTGTTAAGATTAAAAATAAAATAGAAAACGGGACACCGTGAGCCATGCGTTGAGTTAGACAAAGACAGTTTCTTCTTTATTTTTCAAAATTCTAATTTGATGGCTCAACCACCCACCAGTGAGGTGAAGGCTAAGCATTTTTTTATATATATTAATCTCTTTATTTTATTAATAATGTTTTCGTACACAACATGGATTAAAAGGGAATTTTATTGAAACTATTGTAAAATAATAAAACTTAAATGACTCTAGAGATTTTTTTTTGGCGTTTTAAATAAAAGTTAAATAATCATTCAAAATACTTCTTACATGATACTGTAACTAAAATATATAGATAGAACAACTGTTATAACTGGAGTTGCTTTGTGGGCCGTTCAGATAAACACGTTGCAACAAATTTAACGGCGGAGATGAATCCATTTATGGTGTTTTAGCATTGACTTTTAAAATAAAATAAAATAAAATAAAAACGTCAATTTTGTAAGAAAAGTAATAGCAGAAGAAAGCTTAATCAGGTGGGACCCAGTGCTGCGCGAACGTTATTCTCCAAATTTCAAAGCGAAAGCAACCTTATAATGCCTCCATTCCAACACGCTTAAAACATATTTCTTTCCTTTATTTTATATATTTCAACACAATTTCGTCTCTATTTAAGATCCACTTTAGATTTTATCCTAACGAGATTTTTTTCATATGTAATTGGACAGTTAACGAATCATTTATCAAACTTTAGTCTCACATATGAGATAAATATACCTTAACGTGAGAAGGGATGTGTTGAAAATCCCATATCGACTAGAGATAAAATTAATTCACAATATATAAAAAAATACAATCACCTTATAAATCGACTTTGTTAATTCCACTTCTAACATGATTAAAAGAAAAAAATCAGATTCTTTTCAATTATCACAGTTTTTGTTTTCTGACTTGAAAATACTCTAGGAAGAAAATTAAATATACCTTTTAAGAGAATAATGCAATTTTTTTATCTTAACAATACATAACAATTAAGTTGTTCAGTTTGTTTACAAAATTGATATATAACCCGTTAATTTTAAATTCAAGTCTTTAACCTATGCACTTAATGTTTAAAATGTTATTTTAATATAACTTGATAAACCTCACAGGATTATGTTTCACACCTAGTTTATAATTCTCTCATCTAAATTTTTATCAGACAGTATTGGTCATTCTCATTTTCTTTTGGGTATGGCTCATACTACCATCTACACTTAAAAATCACTTTTTTTTTTGGTTTTTTCTCACGACATGTATGTTGCTTGGATCGGAGTAATCATCATTATCAGTTACCAATCATTAACAAATTTTGGTATGTAATGAATCCATATCTTCTTGTCCATCTATTTATGTAACAATCACATAAATGCACTCCTTATCTTTTGGTGTGAACGAGGATGTCGTAATGCACAGTTAGCTTCGTAGCAGCGACTAATTTCTTTGGAGTAAACTTTACTTTTGCCTCTTCAAAATGTCCTTGTCTTTTACACTGTTTTGAACAAACCTCATCACCGTACTTGGTACTCAGAACTAAGAATTTATACCCAAAAATAATGAACATAAATTGCTTTTACAGTTGAAGAACAACAAAGGTAAAGAGGGTGAGTTCAGTTTATTGAGTTTTAACTCTTTTTCGCTTCCCCCCATTGATGATAACTGCACATGCTTCGTTCCCTCTTGGCTTTGGCTTTCGATTTTATTTAATTTAATTTGAAGTGTTCTTTGTTTCCCTTGTGTAACTGTTTATTATATTTGGCCTCATTGGACTTTTAATGTAAGGTGATAAAGAGTATATAAAGCCATATCCATTTTCTTATTTGGGTTTTCTATTGTGAAAAGGTTTGGTCTGATTTTTGAGGCTTTGGTGAGAGTGGATATGGAAGAAGAACGGTACGAGACTCTGAAGGAGCTTGGTTCGGGGAACTTTGGAGTGGCGAGGTTGGCCAAAGACAAGAAGACAGAGGAACTTGTTGCTATCAAATACATAGAAAGAGGAAAAAAGGTCATGAAATTTTATGATGAAACATTTGATGATTCAGTTTTTTCCTTCAGCAATCTGAATTTGACTCATTCAGATTTCTCTTCTGCTTTGCATTCTCAGTTTGATTTGTGAAAACTCTATTCACCTCAATTTCCAGATACAATCCAGTTCCTTGATCCTTTGCTGATCTCATTCTGTCGGAAAGATATTTATCAAAATAACTAGCTCACCTCACCTGATCCTCCTTATCCTTAGATCAGCCTCACATTTTTTTTTTGCTGAATTTTTTCCCCAAATTTGTTCTCATCTTACATTCCTCTGAGTAAGTTATGTTTGCCGTTTCAGATTGATGCGAATGTCCAAAGGGAAATAGTAAATCACCGATCTCTAAGGCATCCCAATATTATTAGGTTCAAAGAGGTAAGAGTTTGTTTCCGTACTCAAGCTGTTCCTTGATTAGGATTTGTTTTTTTCAACTTATGTGATAGTTGTAAGAATTTTTTGCTCTTACAGCTTTCATACAAACACTGCTTCTGCTTCAGACTTGATTTTAGACTATAAACAAAACAAAACAAAACAAAACTGTGTAGTTCATTGATGTTATTGGCTCATAAAGAAATGCAGGTGTAACTCATAATAGGGTGTGTTCTATTGAAAGCTCTCTGAAGTTGTATTCTCATTCTGGAAGTTAGATTTTTTTCTGCAGGTATTTCTGACCCAAACTCATTTAGCTATTGTCTTGGAGTATGCTGCTGGAGGTGAACTCTTCGATAGGATATGCAATGCTGGTCGATTGAGTGAAGATGAGGTTGATCATTTGTTTGTGTGTGCGTGTGTGTGTAGTAGTAGATCCTCTATAAGTAAAAATTATCAAGTGATGGTTTTGATGAATTCCCTTTATCGCAGGCAAGATTTTTCTTCCAGCAACTAATATCTGGAGTTAGCTATTGTCATTCCATGGTATATATAGGCATTCAGAAAATTTTCTTCTTGTTCATTTAAAGCCCTGTGTAGTTATATCATCTTATGTATCCTACTACTCCAGCAAATATGTCATAGAGATCTGAAACTAGAAAACACTCTACTTGACGGAAATCCAGCTCCTAGACTTAAAATTTGTGACTTTGGATTCTCCAAGGTTTGTAACATCTCACCAAAGTGAACCCTTTTTCATATATTTTTCTGTGAATTCGGTAATCAATTTAACATTGAAATGCAGTCTGCTTTGCTGCACTCTCAGCCTAAGTCAACGGTTGGAACTCCTGCATACATTGCTCCAGAAGTTTTGTCACGAAAGGAATATGATGGAAAGGTATTGTGAACTGTGCTTAATGATTCTGCAAAGTGAAACTATGATGACATTGTGAAAACATGGTGAATTTGGGTCTGAAATTGGGAATTCTGTAGATTGCAGATGTTTGGTCGTGTGGTGTGACTCTTTATGTGATGTTAGTTGGAGCATACCCATTTGAAGATCCAGAAGATCCTAAGAATTTCAGAAAGAGTATTGGGGTGAACTCTTACTTGACTTAAAAGAGATCCTTTATGATTAATACCTTTGATCTATAGCAGCAAGATTAAACTCTGATTCTCTCGTTGGCAGAGAATTATGAGTGTTCAATACGCCATACCCGACTACGTTCGTGTTTCTAAGGAGTGCAGGCATCTTATCTCTTCTATTTTTGTTGCCAATCCTGCCAAGGTACGTAACTATCATTAATACCGTCACTCTCATATATACAAAACTACAAATCATTATCTTCAGACACAGGCTAAAAGCTTGTAATTAGAAATCATCAGGTGTTCCAAAACATCTTATGTTTATTGTTTACGGTATGAGTCTAAGTCTCACATTAGGTAAAAATAAAAAATAATACTCTTCATTGGAAATGCTTTCAATTGAGAAGGAGTGTACTAGTATGGAAGAGACTCATTCTTAGAAATGTTGAAAATCCAAGTGAGTCTAAGTCTCACATTAAATAAAAAAGTTAAACAATATAAGATAGAAGACTCTATATCTATTGTCTTAAATCTTAAATTGAAAAATAATCCCTTATTAGAGTTAGATTCAGGTGTCATTAATGTTGTGAATTACCATTGAACATCTTTCCTTGAAAGACGCATCATTTAGTTTGTCTTTAAGTTTCTAACACTTTACTACATATCATAATGTACCTGACTAAATTCATACTTTATAATTGTCATGAAAACATTTTAGCAAGTTATCAATATGTCGTTGATATAAAACATTTATCCATTTTGTTTGTGACTAATCTTTTTTGAAGTGATTTGTTTTGTAATAATTGAAGTGTATTAGTATTAGTAATTTGTATTATTTTCATGGTTGTTGAAAGAGGATCACCATGTCGGAGATAAAACAACACCTTTGGTTTAGGAAGAATTTACCGAGGGAGATAATTGAGGCTGAAAGAAGAGGTTACGAGGAAACACAAAAGGACCAACCAAGCCAGAGTGTGGAAGAAATAATGCAGATCATAGAAGAAGCAAGGACAAAGATTCAAACTAGTGAGCAAACTTCGACAGGACCGTCGAACGTTGTACGTGGTGGTGAGGCTAACGAGGAAGTTGATGACCACTTTGCCAAATATCTAGTCCTTGAGTAATTTACGGTTGAGCAGATTCTATATAATTTTGTTTACCAAATTTACTATGACGACTTCGTGTGTGTGAGGTATATAGGTTGGGTATGGAACAATTTGTATCACTTCCAATTGAAGTTCACACTTTCTAAAACACCAAATTGAAAAACAAGTTTTGTGTAAAAATGATCTTGCTTTCATTAACGTATTTCATTTAAGTATCTTATATAACTTAGTGATTATTTTATATATTCAAATAACTAGTTATTTTATTTCAATAGATCAAATCTAACAAAATAACCTATTTCCTTATATTACTTCATCACAATAATTTATTTAACATAATATGAAACAAAATATTACATTAATTAGAAGATAAAATTGAAAAAGTTTATATGATAACATTGAACTTTACTCAAATATCGAGTTATAACATGAAGTAAAAAAATGAAAAGAGAAAAAAAATGTTACATACCTTAACTACAAATTTATCATAGTATACTTTAAAGATTATATTATAAGTTTATTAACTATAATCGATTCACTTATTTTCGGTTTATAATATCGAACTCAATCATTTTAATAATATTCAAAACTAAATGTCAAAGTTAATAATTTATATTTAGATTGAGTTTTTTACTATTTTTTATACTAATTTATATTCAATATTGATATTTACTTTGTACTAATTATTTTCGTCTACTAACTAAGGTGTTAGAACGTTTTTTTTTTTACGAATTTTTCATTTTGGACCCTTGTTAAAATCCACATCTCAATTGATACAAAAGAAACCAATGATCATAACTTCATAAAGAGATGAATCCAAATATATTAATTTTTTTAAGACAATTACAGAAGGATCGCATATTGAATAAAATATTGGGAGTCCGAAAAAAATATGTCTCATTTTTGTTTTTAAATCGGTGTGAGACTAATAAATTTATGACTCACTCAACATTAGTAAAGTATCATCTTTTAACCACGTTTTCTTTTTCATTTACAAAATTTAAACGTACAATTTTATTTTAAATGATAGAATCTAATACTAATTGAACGAATTTTATATTAATAAAATATTTTGTTTATAATTACAATATTAATTAAAATGTGTGGTTTAGTTAATATATTTTGTTTAATTAATATATTTTAAAACATCAATATAAATGTTTATTGGTGTATTTTGAAGATATAACAGAGACTACATCACAGAAAAATAAAACAAAAAAAATCTAAAATTTGACTGAAATATATATTTTTTCAATTTATTATTTTAATTAAAATGCATTTTCTTTGACATGTCCGAAATATACCATTCTTGTATTGTATGGCATTCAAATTAGCCAATTATTTACAATAATGATCGTACAGCTATCGATATTATGACACTACATTTTTTTTTATTATCATTTAATATTATTTTTTATTATTCACTTTCTCTTATTTATAGAAATATAACAATTATTCTTTGTTAATATTATTTTACAAAGAATAGTCAAATGATCGTTAAATCAAATGCTGTCAAAAAATATTTTTTCTAACATTTATTTAATTTATTTTAGATAATAATAAATTCGATACTTTTTTTAGATGATTTTCAGATACTAAATTTTTTTTCCAAAATAAGTTAAATCTAATATGTCACTTTGCATGAACCCTTATTTGCTCTGTGTGAAGGATGAAAACAGAGTCAGCACTACTTCACATAGAAGTGTTTGTATGGTGCAAGTAAAAGCCTTTTTTGTTTTTCATTATTTAATAAATTGAACATATGGACTAAAATATTATCTCTTTAATAAATTTTCAACCGTTGAATTTACCCACATGGTTCATTATTATTTGAGTTATACTATTCAACTGTCAAAAACTTAGTTACGCCTTAATTTTATTATATTTTATTATATTATAACAATTTGTAATAATGGAGCTCAATTATTTCACCACTTTCTGTTTTTCTTTAATGTTTGGTATCAGCATCGAATCGAAATCATCCCAAACAAACGAGACAACACGTTCTTGTAACATTGTCAAAGACTCATTTGGGACCAAAAAGAAAATGGACAAAATGCCATCGATCTGAACTCTGAACCCAGAGCGTCCAATTCAAAACTCTTTCCACCATTTCTTCCATTCCAAGCTTTTGAATCACCACGACGTGGCATGACCCTTCTCTCTTCCATTTCATTTGCACTGTCACTGTTGTTTCCCACTTTCATTTCAAGGTCAACGGTGCTGGTCTTGGTATTTTCCTGACTCAATTGCTTACAAGTTTATCCTTTTCCTGCTAAACTCTCCAATGGGTCGGAGGAACAATGGACTAAACTCTGTTCTCGCTCACCGTTTGATACTCCTCTTCGTGTGTTTGGCCTCGGGCGGTTTGGTCTACGCGCTTCTCTCTGCGGTGCTCGCAAACGCCAGAAGCAGAGTTTCAGACTTTGGGAGGTTGGTTGAAGAGGGTATGGCGGCGCAGAACGAGGGAGGGTGCTGTAGGGGGATTGAAAATTTGGAGCTTTGGGGTGCAGCTGTGAAGTGGGGTTCTGAGTTTAAGTTCAACAATTCCGAAGGATGCTGCAACGCATGCAAATCAATGTGTTCAGGAAAAGATGGACCTTGTCTCTGTGATACTTGGGTCTTTTGTGGGGATCGTAAGGCCTGTGGATCCAAGTTCGGTGAGGTAAGTTACGTGGTGTGTGATTAGATAACATTCTCTGTAAACTTTTTCTGGGAGAAGGAGATGAAAAGAAAAGAAAATCCTTTTTTCTGGTAAATTTATTTACAAGAAGTTCGTTTGCAGAGTTTTTTCGTGTTAACTGTTTTAGAAAATGATTTCTAACTTAGATATACGTTAATTTTTAGTTTATGATAGATCAGGTTTGCTAATTTTGCAGTTGCCTTAGCTTATGAAGATCTCCCATTTTTGTTGATCTTTTTGGATTCATTCTTGCTGTTTAGAGTTGACTTCGAACTTTGAGTTCTATTCGGCCAAACTCCTTTATTACTATTTATGACAGAAGAAAATAACAAGTAAAACGTATTGAATTTTTGTTTTAAGTTAAATGTCCTTGTCACCTAGAGTTGCATAGCTTTCATAGCTTTCGTAGAAGTTAGAGTGCACCACTTTCACGAGTGCATAACTTTCATATGCATAAAAAAATGGAGGGCTTCTTTGAAAGTTATTATTCTTTTGATCAAAACTTTGACACGGAACTTGGAAGTCATAGCATAATAGCATTCGATTTTGTTGGTTCAGTGTTGGTTGAAGAAACAGAAGGACAGCTTGGCACCTGAACGGCAAGAAGGAGTGCCTCCAGGGGAAGTGGTTGGTTGGACTTCTGGTCTTATCTTTGGGAAAGGAGAGGTAAGAGAGAAGTTTGGTTTTTCCATTTTTATCTTTATTAAAATGTTGCTTGTTTGTCAGTTTAGCTGCAAATTCAATTTGATGAACATTGTGTTGGTGAAGTGTTTACATTGAACTGGTGTGTGATCTGATATTCTTGTTCAGATGGCTCAGAAATTCATCCTGAACCAAAAACAAATTTGTCTATAGTTTTACTAATGTGCTAACTATCTCCAAAATGCATGTTTTTCTGTTGTTTGTATCAAGTTTTTTTCCCCATTCTTTTCTACTTGAACAATTTAGTCGATTCTGTGTTGTGATGTGTACAATATGGATCTGATTGAAGTAGTTATGGAAGGTTGATTAGAGAGACAGGTTCAGGAAATGGGTAATAGATAGTGGTAGTACATTGGAAACTAGGAATGAGGAGATCCAATAGTAGCCACCTACCATGTTCACATGAGCAATTGCTATTTATGTTAGTGTGCTTTGACTACACACACTAACTTTTTGTAGAAATGTCTTACTTAACAACTGTGGTGTTAAGTAAGATAGTTATGTTATATCTCTCCCACCCCTGTTTTGATGTATCATGTATTTGGAACTTTATCAAATTCTGAGGGGTTATCTTATTTATCCTTGTTCTTTCGAATTCATCTATTCTCAGGGTATTATTGGACTGGAAACTGAACACGGAACTCTTCATATTAAAGTAAGTGCTTCTTCTCTCGACATCTAAAATACAAATGTTTTGATATTGCTGTTGCACTATTGACATGTTTGTGTAAAGTTAGTATTTGTGTATTACATATAGAAGCACAAGGGTACACTTGATGAAAAAAGAGTTCTAGTGGCAAATGGAAGCACCCTGTGTACTTCTATGTTTGTTTGATGTCCTTGTCCTGGGAACCACTAATTGTATGTCTAGTTTAAATTGCAGATCGTGAAACTGTTATTTGAATACAAAATGTTTATTAGAAACATGCACTAAGGAAATGCATCAATGTTGTAATTTTGTTGGTTATGATAATTCTTTATTCACTGCAGCTTTTACCTGACTGTGCTCCGCACTCTATTGCCTACATTCTGGAATTGTTGTCTTTGAACCATTGTGCTGGCTGCCAATTTTACCGTGCAGAGAGCCGAGGTCAATCATGGGATTCAGAAGGAAACCATATACAAAATGTAAGACTGATTTTCCCATCTGATGCATGATTGAATACACACACATCTGATGCAAATTTTGTTATGAATTTCTGCATTAAAACCTCATTCTCAAGCATTGACAATTTCTTCTTAGTTTCTTAAAAACTATTGTTTCTAGTTTCTAAAAATTAACAAAATTGTGTCTTTTGAGACCCTCGCCACTTACTAGAAACTTAAAAGCACATTTATTACGTGAGAAACCGTGCCTAAAAAGCTGAACTACCCATAATGAAGAATTAAGAAGCTCATACTTCCAGAAGTGAAGCTTTGACATCCCATAATATGCGAGTTCCTATTGCACATACTTTTTACAATTTTTAAGGATTAAATCAGAATACATGATATTTTCAAAGACCAGAACTATATGTAACCTTAAATAAATGGTTATGGTCCTGATTTGCAGGCTGGTTTTGGTCCCCCTTATGCATTAATTCAAGGGACACTAGAAGCGCAAGGCACAGCTTTCAATAAACTTCCTATGGAAGATTGTCCAATTCTTAGAAGGGGTTCTGTTGCTTGGATTGCTTCTGGTCCTGAATTCTTCATTAGCCTTGCTGATCATTCAGAGTGGAAACATGAATACACTGTATTTGGTTCTGTTCTTCCAGAAGACATGCATATTGCAGAGAAAATCTCTGCACTCCCCACAATAGCTGATGTGTGGAACAATGTCAACGTGACGGTTTTGGAAAAACCTGTTCCTCTGTTGGTTCGTAGAATCCAGAAAAGCCACGTAGATGAAATTTGAAACCCGCTGAGCAACCATGTAGATTGCAATTCTTTTTTGTTCCAAAGCTTATAGTTAACTTTTGTTCTGTCTAGACTTTTTCTTCATCTTATCATTATTACTCCTTTTTTGCATCTTTGTTCGCTGTAATTTAAGGTGATGAAATTTTAATTTGAGAAAGGCTGTAAAAGAGGGAATACAATACAAAGCTTTTATGTAGCTGGAAGAAATCTTAGGAAGAACAATGATGATATCCGAAACATTTTTTGCGACTATGTTAAACGATAATTGCACACATACTGTTTCAAATTTTAATTTTTTCGACTGTTGTTCATATTGCAGCTCACTACACCTCATTTTCTGGTTCATTGGTTCATGGCAGGAACTAAGATAATTTGAGAGAAGATGTGCAAGAGTCTGAGACGAAAAATAAAATATCTACTGAAAAGATGGGATGTGATTACATGTAGCTTACATACTTGTAGGAAGAGATAGATAATCCTTAGATACAATATATGTGATAGTGAGAACTGAGAAGAATTGATTTCAATATTTTACCAAAACTATGCTAACCCAATTCAATTTACAGTTCTTGTCTAAAATTACAACAATAGTAGCCATGAGCAAAAACATTGATCATTGGCCCCCAAAAAATCAGCATAGGGCTATAGAGAAGCCCTTATAACTCTTGGCTAAGCTTATAGGAAAACCACGAAGTCCTCTTTTTCACGATGGCTATATGAAAGTGCAATCTTCTTCAGCTTGTCCAAGAAAAGCACTTAAAATAACCCAAAGCTGGAGCTGCTATCAGAATCAGATTCATCTTGTAGCGATTTAGATGCCAAGGTGAGCCATGGCGTGGATTCACCTGGCTTATTAAGGGCTTCCATGTGATTGCTTGTTTGATATGGTGCTCTGGCAGCAATTCTGCAAAACATCAATGGTATATAAATCAATTGCTCGAAAACTTCGTAGTTTTTCTCTGATAAGAAGATATTTTTCTCCCCAAGATTTGATCAAAATCTGCTGCAGTTTTATAACCCACACTAAATTTACCATATCTTAGAAAATACATAGACCAATATCCCTGTTTTTAAATGTAAAGATTAAAACCCATTTTAAACAAAATTGAAGGCTCTTGAAGCATTGATTTCTGTGACTCAGCCCACTTACCTATCCTTTCTTTTCTCCAAGAACCGATGAAGTGAAGCTTTTCTAGCCAAAGGTAGATCTGAATAAAAAGAAGAACAAAGCAAAGGATCAGAAACACAAAAACCATCCATCTCAGAAAAAAACCAGAGATTAAAAGAAAGTTACCGCATATAACAGATTTAGATGGTGCTTGAGGGTGCTCCTGAACCGAATTGTTGGCAGTGGTAGGGATGATATTCATAAGAAAAGGGAACGGTCTGCTGGAACTAGCAGAAATTGCAGCAGGGTATGAGCAAACATAGCCGTTCTGGTTTTGAGACATTCCTGTGTTGGCAAAAGATATGATATCCTTGGCTTTGTCCGCTTGAACATCATCAAAGACAACAACTTGGCCATCGTACAAGATTGTCAACTGCGAACCTCTGAGCACAGATGATGGAAAATCATACATCAGTTACTCAATAATAAAAAAAAAAAAACAGTCATAAAGTCATGAATTGAAGAAGCAAAAGAATGGTACCTGGAATTTCCCATGTTGCGAATCTCTTCTGCGTAGAGATGAGAAGCGTACGCAACTTGTTTAGAGAGAAACTTGGAAGATGATGAAAGGTTCCATGGATCCATGTTGAGATACAGAGTGGTATGTTTTCAATGGAGAAGGTGAAGATAGAGAATACTTGATTTGTGATGATGAGAGTGAACCTTATCTTGATTCTTTAATTTATAAAGGGGTTGTGGAATTTAGGCACGAGGAATACATGTGTGTAATTTTATGTTAATTTTTGTGGTTTAACTTTTGAAGGACAGCTGCATGCATCTGGTGCAAGAGGGACAGGTCATGAGGGTTGTCAGGTCAACTTGCATGGTACATCGGTTCGTTCGTCATTTATTTGATGTCTGTTTTCTTTTCCTTTGAAAATTCCACAACGTGTTATTTGCGTCCCTAGGAAATACCCAAAAAACCCTTCTCAAATACCCAATAGCAATGCTGTTGTTTTTCACGTGCTTTTTTAGCTCCTCGCACGTTGCTTAACCACTAAACCTTACCAAATATATCTTATGTACGGCTTTTAAAAACCAGTTCAAATGTAAACATTAAAAAAAAACTGCAAAAGAAAACAAAAAAAAGGATTTGAATCCATTTTTTTAGTAATTTTGCTCTGCTAAGAGGTTTTTGTCGGAGATTTTGTCATCAGAAAATTTTGTACGGGATTCAGAAATAAAAACGTTATAGTTAATGTTCTTTTAACAAAAGTTGGATATGTTTAACGTAGATTACTTCCAAACATGGCATTAGCATAATCAATGTTTGGGGCCAAAATTTAATGTTAGGTGAGTACAGAAATCAAAGCTTAACGGAATAATTTAATTAACCTTTAGCTAACTCGTAACTTTAGATACTTTTAATTGAATTATTATTATTTTTTTTTTCATTTTTATCACATATTTTTTTTTATCATATAATTTTATTATCAATGAGATAGTATAATTTTTATTTCCGTTAAATTTATCTCAAATTCTAATCATTTTTTTCTTTTTATAAACAAATTGAAAAGGAAATAAAAAAGTTGACCTAAGAGTTGAAAAAGAAAAGATAAAAAGAATATATAAGTAAGATCAAATAAATAAATAAATTCTTTAGATAAATATAATTGATTTTTGCGTAGGTAATCAATTAAAAATATTAAGAAGGTATTTAAAATGTAATTAAGTCTTTAATTTAATTTAGCCTTATTTTTTAATATTTTTATTTTTATTTTTATTGTGATGGTGAGTTACATCAGGAGAGATGAGAAGATATTTTAAGTGGGTCTGATGAAAATAAACTTGAGCAAGAGTTTGATTGAATATTTGGATGAACATGCAAGCCATATAAAATTAAATATTGCCGAGGTCGCAGCACATCTTTTATCTTAAAATTAATATTTTTTCGGTTAATACTTATTTGAACTTTTTATCTTATGATCGATTCATTTTTTTTTTGTCTTTTTAATCCTAAAATTAAAATTTGCTCTAAATATATATACTCTTTGAATTTCCACACACGAACGCAACGTCAGAATTAGAAGTGTTAAATATGTTTTTTTGTCTATTAATTTTTAGTCAATTTTAGAATTAGTCAATTTTAAAATTTTTGACCAATTTAGTCCTTTATTTTTTGAAATACGTGAATTTAATCATTCTAATTAAAGTTGGTTAAGTTTATTTAACATTTTAAACAACTCAAATATAATCATAAAATGAAATGTGTATAAAACATTAAATAAACCTAATAATTTTTTATTAAAATGACTAAATCAACGTATTTCGAAAGATGAAAACTAAATTAATCCAAAATTTCGAAATTCACTAATTCCAAATTAATTAAAAATTAATAGACAAAAAAAACATATTTAACGCTTCTAATTTTTACGTTGCGTTCGTGTGTGAAATTCAAAGAGGATATATATTTGGTACAAATTTTAATTAGGATTAAAAAGACAAAATAATGAATTGATCATAATTACTTCCTGCACCCTCCATAATTACTAACTACGCCTCTAAAATATTAAGAAAAAACTCAAACATTCTTCACCATTATATCACACCACGCCATTCTATCACTCTCACTACTATTGCCGCACTGCTGAATAAAAACGCTATAGTGCAAACAAAGAGAAAATGTTGAAAAAAAAAAACTCATTCAGGAAATTTCATTCCAAAAAATTTATTTAAAAATGTATTTAATGTGTTTAGAAAAATTTGTTCTGAAAAATTTATTCTAAAAATTTTGTTTTGAAAATCTCATTCTAAAAAATTTATTCCAGAAAATATCTGAAATATATAAATCAGAAAAGTACTTTTATGAAGAGTAAAATATCATCTTGAAAACTTTAGGGGGTACGTAAAGAAATTGTGAGGATGAAGGAAGTAAAAGCCCTAAATTAATACGGGTCAGCCCAAATTAACATTCTCAGTGTCGTTACTTGTGGGCAGTTGATTGGTGAAAGAAGAGACAGTTGAGAGTTGAACTTTCGTGGCGCGCAAAGCATTCCCTGCAATTCGATGGTTCAATTTCACGAACACATCATCACAGAGCTTCTAGAAGATTCCAATGGCGGTCTCGTGGTTCTATCGTCCGGCCTCTCTCTCTCTAAACTCGTCTCGTCTCTCCTTATTCTACACACCTCATCTGAGGGAACGCTCCTTCTTCTCTCTCCTTCCTCCACTTCACTCAAATCTAAAATCACCTTCCACCTCAAAACCCTAAACCCACAATTCAACCAAATCCCCGCCGAAATCACCGCCGACCTCCCCGCGCACCACCGCCACGCGCTCTACTCCTCCGGCAATGCATTCTTTATCACGCCGCGCATCCTAATCGTCGACCTCTTGACTAACAAGTTACCGACCTCCAAAATCGCCGGTATCCTCCTCCTTAACGCGCACTCGCTCTCCGAGACGTCCACCGAAGCGTTCATTGTTCGGATTTTCCGTTCGCTCAACCGCAGCGCGTATGTGCGGGCGTTCTCCGACAAGCCGCACGCGATGGTGTCGGGGTTCGCGAAGGCGGAGCGGACGATGAAGTGTCTGCACGTGCGGAAGCTTCACCTGTGGCCGCGGTTTCAGGTTTACGTGTCGCAGGAGCTGGAGAGGGACCCCCCGGAGGTGGTGGATATAAGGGTGCCGATGAGCAAGTATATGGTGGGGATTCAGAAGGCCATTATTGAGGTCATGGATGCTTGTTTGAAAGAGATGAGGAAGACGAACAAGGTCGATGTGGAGGATTTGACGGTGGAGAATGGGTTGTTTAAGTCTTTTGATGAGATTGTGAGGCGACAGTTGGATCCAATTTGGCACACTTTAGGGAAGAAGACCAAGCAGCTTGTCTCAGACCTTAAGACATTGAGGAAACTGTTGGATTATCTAGTCAGGTCTTTCGTTGCATGCTTTTGGACTTTAATAAGCTACAATAAGAGCGTTATGATAAGAATTAAATTTCTATGCATCGTCAGTATAATTTACACGTTCAGTTAATCAGAAATAATGGATGATTTGATTTATAAACTAGTTTTTCTAAAAGTCAAGAAACTTATCATACATGGCAAATTATAACTGGATGACAGCTTATAAATCACATAGACTATTTACAACTATGAGTATTTGCATCTCATGTTGGGGTTGCGTAAATGTAAAAAGAAGTGAGAAATGGAAAGAAAAAAAGAAAAGAAAAGGGGAGGGTGGCCAGATGCAACAAGTGATGTCATGAGAAAAGAGATGGGAAGAAAACTTGGTTGATAAGAGATGGAAGAAAAAGTAGATGTATGTTTATAGTTTTTCATATTAAGTTTGATTTTCAATTAGTGAGTTGTGAGTATAAAATACCTTGATATTTGCGTATATACATGGGAGATTTTAGTTGCGAAATGTAATATCTTTATTAATTTCGTATATTAACGTTGTTAGCTTGTTGGATTTAGATTTAAAACGTTTATCTGAAAATGTAATGTCTTTGTTGTAATAGGGACTGATTGTGTGACTTCCTTTTGACAGGTATGATGCGGTAACTTACTTGAAATATCTGGATACATTGAGAGTGTCAGAGAGTTTTCGGTCTGTTTGGATATTTGCAGAGGCAAGCTATAAGATATTTGATTATGCAAAGAAGCGTGTTTTTCATCTTGTGAGATCAGACGGCTTGAAATTTAATGAGTTGAGTAAGGGTGTAAAAAACAAAAAGAGAAAAAGTAAGGCTGATGACAAAGATATTGAAGAAGGTAAGATGTTATTACTATGATGTTTGGTGTTCTTATTCTGGCATATGTCTTGATCTGTTGTGTGATTAGTTGAATAGATTACTAATGTAAACAATAGGGAGAGAGTAAATGAGATATGCAATGCCAACTTTCCAAATGTAGGCATGCCATTTTTGTCAGCTTAATTTTATTTCGAATATGCTTCTGTAACAGTTGATGGTACTTCGCACTCTACTTTGAATGCCGGCTTAGTTTTGGAGGAAGTCTTGGAAGAAGCACCAAAGTGGAAGGTCTTACGTGTGAGTTAGTGAGTTCCAATTCTAGAAAGTCTTTGGTTCATGTTCAATTTATGAGATTTGATATGTGAGACTGAAAAACAAAATTGGCAGAAAAGAAGTTGAATTTAATCATGATTGTTAGATATTTTAGACTGAGGCGTGATTTTGATTATACCTTTATAGGAGGTTCTTGAGGAAGTAGAAGAGGAAAGACAAAAGGCAGGTATGTTGAGGGGAGAAATGTTCACCGAAGGTGAAGACACCAACAATGGCATTGTACTAGTGGCATGTAAAGATGAAATGTCATGCTTGCAACTTGAAGAATGCATCACCGGCAGTCCAGAAAAGGTTTTTGTCTCCCACTTCTCTGTCATAGGTTGTCTTATAAAGTGTAATCTGAATGTCAATATGTGAACTTTGTTCTTCACATAGTTTAAGAGGTATTAGTAATAAAACTTATATGGTCAGCTAGCTCATTAGATTCACTGCACGCTACCAAATACAGCCAGAACCAGAACTAAGTTACTACAAGATATTAGTGGGCTGGCAAACAAAATCACTTCTTTTCCCATGATAATACTCAACTTTGTGCAGCTTTTATTGACTTTAATATTTAGATAAGACCAATTAAGCAGCCGCAGTATATTTATCTTAGATGTGATTTTGTGTTGGTTTCGATGAATTTAGTTATTCTTGTAATAGATTGCTATTAGAAGTTACTATATCATGCACGCTATGTCTATGTTGGATGTAGCTTGAAACATTGTTTTTGTAATTATGATGTGGGTTTGCTGGCTTAAATTTCCTTTTATAGCTTCTGTTCCTTTGTAGTGAACAAGATTTGAAGAAACCGAGTTTTCCTCTTTGCTGTTTGTTATTTGTGAAGGTCATGCGTGAAGAATGGAAGAAGTACTTACTAAACAAAGTACAGCTACGTGACATAGTGAACAAGAAAAAGAAGCCCAAGGATCCCAAACCCAAAGGTTTTGGGATTCTTGATGGAGTTACTCCCATAACACCTGCTCAGAATGCAGAAACAACCAGCACTAGTAAGCAGGAACATGATGCGCTTTTGGCAGCTGCCTCAAAACTAAGAAATATTTCTGAAAATGACCATGTTAAGGATTCTCCACAGCCTGATATTGGTGGACAGGGAAGTGGTAAAAGAAAGAGAAGAGTGGGGGTTAGAAAGGTTCCAGTTGTTCTTGATGGCGTGGAAGTTCAGAACAACGATAAAGAGGAATCAGTGAGTGATAAAATTGGGATGTCTGATTCAAAAAATGAAGTCAATGAAGATGAGAGTAATACTGTCAGTGCTGGTAGATTTTCTGAAATCATGGAGGAAGGGACATCTATGGAGAACATAGTTCTTCGGAAGCATACTAATCCTGATGTTGCAGCAAGAACTGGGAAGCCACTACCACCAGTGCACTTTTATGCCCTAGAAAGTGATCAGCCTATACTGGATATATTAAAGCCCTCAATAGTAATTGTTTACCATCCAGACATGGCCTTTGTCAGGGAAATCGAAGTCTACAAAGCCGAGAATTCCTCAAAAAAGTTGAAAGTGTATTTTCTTTTCTATGAAGCTTCAACTGAGGTTCAGAAGTTTGAGGCGAGTATACGTAGAGAGAATGGAGCATTTGAATCTTTGATTAGGCAAAAATCTATGATGATGATTCCAGTTGACCAGGTTTGTTGGATCATTTTCATCTTTATGCTGTTGTTTGCTTCTTGTGTCCATTGTTTTGCTGATTTCATTTGCCTTATTTTGTTCTTATTATGGTGCATTTATTCTGCTGTGAATCAGGGTGAACACTCTTTAGGATTGAATTATACTTTAGAATCAGATTTAAATACTCCTCAAAACTCAGTAACCAGAAAAGCAGGTGGGAAAAAGGAGGCTGATAAAGAAATGCAGGTTTGTGATTATTTTTTTATGCATGATGATCATATAACTGTGACGGAATTTATAATTTAAGAATTTCAACATCTCAGGTTATTGTGGACATGCGGGAGTTCATGAGCAGCCTTCCAAATGTTCTTCATCAGAAGGGAATGCGCATCATTCCAGTGACCCTAGAAGTTGGTGACTATATCTTATCACCGTTAATTTGTGTGGAAAGAAAAAGTATTCAAGATCTCTTTATGAGCTTCACATCAGGTCGTCTATACCACCAGGTCGAGACAATGGTACGGTATTACAGAATACCTGTACTCTTGATTGAGTTTTCACAGGACAAGAGCTTTTCATTCCAGGTTTGTTGACTGCAATACTTAATACTATCTCTCTTCTTACCTTCTACTTCTACTTCTACTTCTCCTTTTCCCTGCAGTGACCATGTCTGAGAAATTGCCCGTACTGTTAGTATTATTTAATCGCACTGGCATGTCTAGATGAGGATCGGAGTTTGTTTTGACTGGCAGCCCATTTCTGGGAAGGATTGCCATTAATATTTCTGTCCAAATATGTATATTAATTCCTGGGCTTCACATTTATTACCGCTTGGCCATACTGATAGAAAGTATTTTTTTTTTTTGGAATTTGATTGAAGTGCTTAATCCAATATAAAATATTTTTGTGAAATTATCAGTGGCATTAAACCTTTGATGGATATCTTTTGCAGTCTGCTAGTGATATTGGTGATGATGTGACACCAAATAGCATTATATCAAAGTTGTCTCTGCTTGCTTTACACTTCCCCAGGCTACGGATAATCTGGTCTCGAAGTTTGCATGCTACTGCTGAAATTTTTGCTTCACTGAAGGCAAATCAAGACGAGCCAGATGAAACAAAAGCGACCAGAGTGGGTGTTCCCTCAGAAGAAGGCATTGTGGAAAATGATGTGAGGTAAGTTTCTTTTGGATAGTTTAAATGTGCTTCCAACGGTTAAGTGAAAACATGTTTTCTTAGGTAGTGGATCGCACTGTGCTGTAACTGTACAAAACTTCAACGAGTTGTTTTCTTCCATAGTTTTGAAGGCATGCTGGCGCACCTCCAGCCTTCAAGTCTGAAATGTAAAATGATATGGATTTATGACATTGTTAATCGCAGATTCGTGGGCATATATTTGTTAACACATTTTGACTTCAATTAGAATTGATTTTAACTACTAAGCATTGTCAGGGCTCAACTTGGTCCTGTATTTGCTTATAAATATCCACGGTCTCTGCATTATTACTTATATTAATTTGAGAGGGGAAGAGCTCAAATTCAGAGTCTTTGGTATCAAATTGTGCAATAATCAGTGAGTTTTTATGCAGTTATTAATTTGTTCGTCACAATATATATATTTTACTGCCGTCACAGGGCTGAAAATTACAATACATCGGCTGTGGAGTTTCTAAGACGACTTCCAGGTGTTACAGACTCAAACTACCGGGCCATAATGGATGGGTGTAAGAGCTTGGCAGAACTTGCACTTCTTCCTGTGGAGAGACTAGCGGAATTAATGGGTGGTCATAAAGCTGCTCGGACTCTTAGAGACTTTCTAGATGCTAAATACCCAACTTTGTTGTGAGGCTAATTAGAATGACTCATTAATACAAAAGGTACTATCAATTTATTCAATTGGTCTATTATTTCGATTCTACATCATTGGTTACGAGGGCAACCCATAGTAGGCCATTCAGTTATTTAATATTTTGCTGCCGTGGCCAAGTCTGTTGTAATTTTTGTGATAAAAAAAATTCCCTTTCTCGTGGTTCATTCTGTTGTAATATTAATACTATTACTTTACACAATGTGAGATCGTTCAGTCTGGGATGTTGTATATGTTGAGTTTTGTTCTCTTATATTACCATTTCTCTCTTTTTTCTACTTTAATTTAATCGATTTTTTAATTTATTGATTTGAACAATTAATTATATTGAAGTCAAACCGGGACGAGTCTTCATATAGATTATGGGCAATGCCATAGTAATGAAGTGCGTAACGGACTTAATAATCTTCTGAGACCTTTTGCGTACTTAAATACAAGTTAAATAACTTTTTTGTGTGATCTAGTAATTTGATGTATTCTTATTTTACTCTAGTATTACATGAAATTAATTTTACAATTCCTTTTTGTACGGGAGGTATTGTTATGCATTCTATTTCAATTCTTTGATATCATTTGGTAAAGTATGACACAAATTAAAAGAGCTCTGTATAAGTTTCAGCCTAACCTGGCCTTGATTTAAAATTAAAATTGGTTGAACAGAACTAGTCGCAGTAAACCAGTGTATATCTAATCTTTCAATTATTACTTTTTAAATTATGTTAGATTTTAAAGGCTAAATATTAAATCGGAGAGTGACAGTTGAGTGTTCATTAGGCACGGCGCATGAGCAATTTGGCATCATAGGAGCTGAAGTGACATTGATGTGGATGTGTACATTGAGCATTGGCATATCCAAGTTGTCTTAACCCAGATACAGACCCATAACCCATATGTGTGATTTGTGCCGCCGAAAAGATACAATGAAAGAAGTGTTTCAGCACTCCTCACAATATTGTCCCCACCATTGCCCATTCCCATCCTTTTCGGAGTTGATCCCCACTTCTAAGGAATGCTATGGTTAATTTTATCAAGAGCTTCCATTCTAATATCATCAAATCAAGAAAATTGATTCCTTCTTTTTTTCTATATCACACCAGTTACTTATATACAGAAGATTAATCCCATACAATTTTAACTGTAATTTTTTAACAAACTGAACTGATATTAGTGTTGTTTGGAGAGCAGGAAAGGGAGAAGGGTTAAATTAAACTTAAAAGCCACACCAACTAAGCTTCAATAACTATAGCACTTGAACTTCCACCTTATTGGTTTGTGCGTTGGTTGAGGTTGAATTGACTTGATTAGCAGCAATCTGAATCTCTTCTGCTTGGTAAGTGGAGTGAACACCATAGAGTAGATAGAAGAGGGTAATGAAGCATGCCCACATAGCAAACCTTTGGAAAGAGAGAAGCTTTAAAGTGGTGATGAGGAAAACATTGAGAAAGATGGAGAGGGCAGGTGGCCAGGGCATGAATGGCACACACCAATCAGTAGTACGAGGATGTTGGGCATGGTTCTGAGGCACCTGGTGGTGGTAAAATGCTGTCATAGTGATCATGACCCCACCAAAGAGTGGAAGACCCCACCATAGCTTATTGAATTTCCACGAAAGGGAGAAGCCCACAGCACTAACTGAAAAGAGAAATAGGAAAAGGAGAGTGTAGAAAGGAGGGGTGTGGCTACTGATTACGTATCGACGATATATCACAGCATTGGCCACCAAGTAGAACACCACCAGCGTGCCTATGTTTATCAACTCCATTATTATGTCAAGATCAGTGAAAACAGCAATACATGCGGTGCAAACTCCTACATCAACCAAAATAAATAAATATGTTTTCTCAAAAACTTGCTTTCAAAGTACATTAAAGTTGGTGACGCTCAATCTTTTAGAAAACTGTGAGAGGATAATGATTAATTAATTAGAAGAAATAAAGAAAAAAAAAAGTTTACCCAGAAAGATTGTGGCATTCAACGGGGTGGCTGTAGAAGGATGAACTTTAGCTAACCAAGATGGCACCAATCGTGCTCTTCCTATAACACAAAGGTACCTAGCTTGGCCTAACATCGCAACCAAGAGAGAAGCCACTATTCCCAAACTTGCTCCTGCCCCAACAAGGTTGCTCTCCCACATCCCTCCGATCTTAGCAAAAGCGAAAGCAAATGATGATTTATCTGATATCTGTTAAAGTAACACCAATAAATGCCTTATCAATCTCATCAAAAACCAACATTTTTTATACTAGTATGTGTATGCAATGTAACATAGAGAACTGTTGAATTCATGCACTGACCTTGTTATAAGGAGCCATCATGCACAAAGATAGAGACATGAGGCAATAGAGCACTGTGGTTATCAGAACTGAACCAATAATTCCAATGGGTAGGTTCTTAGAAGGATCTTTGATTTCCTCTGCCAAGGTTGAAGCCGAGTCATAACCTATGTAGCTGAAGTAGACTTTAGCTGCTCCATTTACTACACCTCTCACACCAAAAGGGGCTAGCCCTTTTGGACTCACCAAGTTTTTGACACTTCCGGTGCAATAACCACTCACAATGATGAATCCAAAGAAAATCACATGGAAAACTGTCATGATGAGGTTCAACATGGAACTTTCCTTGGTACTGCAATCAACCAAAACTCCTTTTATAATCACAATCTTTGGACAATTTTCTAATAATAAAGAACAAAAAGGGAATAAGTCAATTTATACAAATTTTGTAGCACCTATAGCACAAGCAGAGAGTGAGAAGAAGAATAAGAGAAACGGCTGGGAGATCCAACATGTTATAGTCCTTTGGCAATCCATGCAGTTTCACCCTCCACACGTCTGGATCATTTTCGCCAAATGCAAAGCTCAAATACTCTGTGAAACTCCTTGATACAGCAGCATTAGAAAGCACATACTCCATTAGTATATTTGCCCCAGCAAAATACCCCACAAATTCTCCTACACCAACAACCATACAAAAGACAAGGAAGTAAAATCAATGACAAGGAAGAGAATCAAGTGAAAAGACTTCATGAAAAAGGTTCTTTATACCAAAGGTTACTCTTAAATAGCTGAAAGCTCCTCCTGCTACTGGGACTTGAACAGCAAATTCAGTGTAACATAAGGAGGAGAGAAGAGCTGATAATCCAGCTATAATATAGGATATGAAAACTGAAGGACCAGATTGATGATGTGCTACAGAACCAGTTGTAACAAACACACCAACACCTAGCATTCCACCAAGTCCAAGAGCTACCAGATCATACCACTTGAGACTTCTTTTCATGTCTGCTCCAGACCTTTGTCTCACTTGGTTCAGCTCCTGATCAGGGGTCCAAGTGGCCAGCATTCTCTTTTTCAGTCTTTGAGGAGTTTGAGAAAGGGAATGGAAATAACTTGACAAACTTGTCTTGTTGGTTGTAGTGTTAGCCATTGTTATTGTATCAGCACCGAGTTTCTTTGCTGCAGTAGGTGGGTTGAAGGTTTTAAATATGCATTTGGGAGGGGAACATTGCTTTCTTTCTTGAGTTGATAAGAGGCCTATCCTATCTCCTTTATGTATTTAGCATTTCTTGAAAGTATATACTTATTCTCTTGACTTTTTGGAAATTTAATGATAAATCAAATGGATAAAATAAGATTAGACATTTGATATTTTAGAATGAATAGGAAATAGGATAAAGGTTTCATCATGTTATTTAGGAAGTAAATGGAATGGTAAAGACCTTAGCAAAAACTAGATTTATACTGTCATATCCAAAGTGGAGGTTTATAGGTATTAGATATAAGTTAACTTTAAACCTAATTTAAATTACAGAGCTTGAGATTTGCACCTATTTATATATATAATATGAAATCGTCTTATCTTTAATTAACGTGGATTTTTAACGGTAATTTTCATATGCTTCGTTCCTTTTCATCTTATTTTAAACAATCTCAGTAACTTGACAAAGATTAATGTGTCATAAGATTTTTCTTGCGAGCACTGTTGGGATTCGATATATATCAACTTGTTGTAAAGAAGAAAATATTATTTTAAAAATTTTAGGCGAATCAGAATGCTGGTAATTGGCATTTGACTTACCAGAATGCAGAATCTGAATCCAGATCCTTATGATCTGCATTACATAGATCATTTATGATCTGCATGAATGTATGAGTTACCTACCCCACACGGAATTCTGATATATATATATA
>Ga0214545_1002166_pt1 | contig 37804 bp, 18 predicted proteins | sample CNSS4metaG_FD_160064 | JGI IMG/M metagenome (GOLD analysis project Ga0214545, IMG submission 160064) | Root nodule microbial communities from cowpea collected in UCLA plant growth center, Los Angeles, California, USA - CNSS4 | ecosystem: Host-associated > Plants > Roots > Nodule | place: USA...
TGTCAAGTTTTACAGAGGGGGTTTCACCGGGGAGAACAACACCAATGAGACCTGAGCCCAACCACATAAGACATTGACACCACTCTCAACCCAAAACCTTAAGGCAATGGGTTTATGGGTCTTTATTCTTATATAGTGCTCTACTTTCTCATTTCTGGTCAATGTGGGACTTAGACTCACACTTGAATTCCTAACACACTAAAAGTGTCTCACATCTCAATGACTTCTAAAAGCACACACATGAGGGTGCTTCTAGAGTTATAATTCAACAAATATTTTCACTTGGTTTTGTTCTTTTATCATTTATTTCAAGACAGAGACTTCATTTTACCGTGGCATATTATTATTCACAACATCTAGCATCTTCTTGGATAAAATTCAAAGAAACACTTCTACCTTTTTATCATGATATCATATCATGATAACTACTATTTATCGTAAATAATTTCTCACCTAAAATAAAATCAGAGCTAAATTATTCGTTGTTTTTTTATGTCAAATTGATTTTTCGGTTTATTTTTCCAATTTAGTCATACTTTTTTTTAAAGTGATTTAATTTAATTTTTACCGTTAATTTTCATAAACAATGTTAAAGTCAGTATCACATGTTAATTTGTGATTTTTTAATTTTTTTTTAATTTTTTTTAAATAATTTTTTTATATATGTCACTACAAGGTTATGCCACATTGACTAAGTTTCAATTTTGTTTTTATATTTGTTTTTTAGTTTCAATTTAGTCAATTTTTTTTATAAAAATTGAGCAATATTGTCCTTCCTCTCTAAATTGAGACTCAAACTACTTTTTATATAAATCTTATGCTGATATTCTTACTAAAATTGACATTTTTATTAAATATTTATAAAAATATTTTTAACAAGCTTTAAAATCCATATGAAATATTTAGGACAACTCACATGGGTGAATTGATAGAGTTAATACTTAAATTTTGATAATTATACTATTCAACTTATTAATTTTAATTTGTTTTATGTTTTTTTGTTGCATGTTTTGTTGTCTGTTTCACATTCGATTTAATAATCACATTCAAACACTAATTAACATGATCTCAGTCATTAATTTCCTATAAATTTTAAAGTTAATTTAAAAATATTTACATAAATATTTAATAAAAATGTTAATTTTAGTAAGAATACCAACATATGATTTATTCAAAAAGTGAATTGAGTCTCTATTTAAATGAGGACAATATTGTTATTGGAACTAAATTAAAACTAAAAACAAATATAGAGATCAATTTGAGACTTTGTCCACGTGACACAACTATGTGGTAACACGTGCAAATTTTTAAAAAAAATTAGTAATAAAATAAAAGCAAATAAAAAAACACAAATTGACATGTGATACTAAATTTAACACTGTTTGTGAAAAATTAATCTTATTGAATAACTTTAAAAAAATCAGAACCAAATTGAGATAAAAAAAAATTGGAGTACTAATTTGACATTTCTTAACGAAACAAAGATCAAAAGAGTAATTTAACCTAAAATTAACAAAAGAATAGTTAAAAAAGTTAAATATATTTTTAATTCTTAAACTTTAATATAAAATTGAAATTCGTCTTTATAAAAAATTTTGACATAATGCTTATGTAAAACTTTGAAACAATTTTACCCTCAAAATTTAAAAAAGAATGAATATAATATTTTTAATTTAATAAGGTAAAATTTGTTTGACGTGTTAAGCGACGTTTCGGGTTAACGTCCGAATGGTTTACACTTGTATGACATATTTTAACTTAAATGCAGTTTAGAAGGTCGTTTAACACGTAAAAAAAAATAACACATCTGGGTTAAGAAGTTATATCCACTCATTTTTAAAGTTTGAAGATAAAAATATATCAAATCAAAATTTCGGATAATAATGAATTCTAATTTCATGTCCAAATTTATAGATTAAAAGATATTTAATCCTAAAAAAATAATAAAAGTAGTTATTGGCGTAAATTTATTATCTAACTAATACTGAGTTTGAAACCTTATGCAATCATATTCCACCAAAATTCTGGGGAAGCATTACTATGAAGAATAATGAAGAAAATGAATTTTTTAAAATAGTACAGCAACTTGCAATTAGGGTTTTAGTACAGAAGTCACTGTCGGACTTAGGATCTTAGACGAAGGTAGCATGACAACATTGTAAAGAATTAACATATCCGAGAAAAAAAGGAAAAACATTATAGAGACAGAAGAGTTTTTGAATTGGTCTATAATTACAAGCTAGGTGGTCTGGTGCGTACCAGATTCTGCTCGTATCTCATTCTGCAATGTCTCGTCCTTTTCACTTTCTCTTTCAAGATTACATTCGCAACCGCCGTCTTTGCCAAAACAAGTTTTCATATTTTCTTTGCAACCTCACATTCTTCTTATTTATCCATTTTCCCATTTTCAATTCAAATTCTTCTACTTTCTTTCTCTTTTGGCATCTAATTCTTAGCCCATCTTTGAATCAACTTTATAACTATTTATAGAAACAAAAATTAAATTGGAATAAAAGATATGTAACATGTATTTAATTCAACTTAATGAAATTTAATCAATTTGAATATAATATTTGTATTCAACTTGTATAGGTTTTTCTTATATTATTTCAAAACTATTTTAATTTTTGGTTCCTCTTTACAAGCTCTTTAAAGGGCAACTTTGTTGAAATATCTCCCATGAGTTGTTTTCTATAATAAAATAGATGTAAAATGTGAATCTCACTATTCCATATCATCATTAAAGAATTTACATTCAATTTTATTATATTGGGAAAAAAAAAAGTAAACAAGCAACTCAATATTTAATAATTTTTAGCTAAACCTGATTATTGTTAACATAAAAGAAAAAAAGAGATCAGATGAGTTATTAATGTGTATTGAGCACTTAGGATGGCAATGCGAGCCGATCCGATCTATTTAGGTTCGGCCTGCATAAGACTCGCACATCGTGGGCTGTCTCACACAATTTATGCGAATTGCAATCATTGGTCCGCTCCGCACATCACTTGGCTTGCAGACTCGTGAGCCCGCGGGCTGATCCGCTTTTTTTTTTTTAATTCTTATGATAAAACTTTCAATGTTAAAATTGAAAAACTTCAAGAAGTTCACAAAATTAAGTAAAGACTTTGGGAAGTTGGATGATAAATTGATAATTCAACATTTTCATCATATTCATATTTATACTATGACATACACAATGTACAAGCACATTAAAAAATACATAATATTTGTCTTTTCTAGTTATACAAGAATTTAGAACATTAATGCAAGAGTCCATAAAAGAAGTAACTAATATACACAAGTGCAAATTTTTTTTATACGGGCTTGTGGGTGTGGGTCGCGGGCTTATGCGGACCGGGGTGTGATGGGCTTGCGAGTTCAACTTCTAGGCCCGCCCCGCGTATTTTGTGCGGGCCTACCGGTCGGCTCGCCGGGCGAGGCCCTAATTGCCACCCCTACTTAAGATTATGTATTTATAAATAAAAAAAATACAAGGAGATAAGTCTAAGGCGTTATATTTAAAAATAACATGTAATATTGTAATTAATAATATTTTATGATATCTTAACAATATCTAACGCTTTCTCTTAAACTAGTATATATAAATCCTATGTACCAAGTTTCTATAATAATTAATTCTAAGTTTCACGTAAAGACTTATTGAAAATATTTGGAAGTGACATTCTATTAGAAGATCCTTGCTAATCAGCCTCTAAATAGCAGTATACAACTTTAGTATGATTATTGTGACCACATACCAAAATTAACTCAACCTTACAAAATTGACTTATGATATGAGGTTTGTATCCAACACCTCTCTGATCGATGTGGACTCTCCAACAACTCCCTCATGATGAGACATATACATTTGAAGCATGAGACTAAACATTAATGGTGGTCCTATAGCGGGTGACACGGTAGGTCCAATAAATTACAAATATCATTTTCAGATAAATCTAATACGATTTAAAAAAATGAACTTTAAACATAACTCAACATTACAAAATCAACTTTTAAGATGAGGTTTGCACTAATATCGTACCTCTAACTAATCTCTCGCCAATGTGGAATCTTCAACAATTATGATATACAATAATATTTATTTATATAGTTTAATTGAAATTAATTATATTTTACGAAAAATAGTTCAACTTGTCCTTAAGAAATTAAATAGTTAATAATACATGCAAATATTTTAATTTGAAAATTACGTGAATTACATAATATTTAAATAAATGAACAATAGTAAAAATTAAATGTAGTATAAAAAAAGTCATAACATCTTTCATGATCTTCTTGTTACTTCTCAAACATGTTATTGATGTCATTTATAAGAATTTTACATTTTAAACACATTTATTATGACTTTTTTAATTTAAGTAATTAGTAGTTGTCATCTTTTTTCTTTAATTGCATACCAATATGTAAACTAGCGTTTGTACTAGATCTTTATTATACGATGAGTACGAACATAAAGAAAAAAAGCTATGATATTTTTGAAGAATTATTCTCAAATGTTTAATATTATTTTGGTTTAATTCTTAAATAGTAATCAAGCATGTTGAGTTTTAAATTTCTCCCTTAATATTCCGTGAAAATTCCATGTATGAATGATGTGTTACACTTTTGAACTATGGGGTGAAGTTTGCTCTATAAAAGATTTTAATTGTCTCGTTATTATCTTTTTGAACATACCAAGTTTAGTTGTATACTTCTTTGATCATCTCTCAACATTAAATTAGTGAGTGATCAACTCAACTTCAATAATTGATTCCTTCAACACAATCAACTTCAATATTGTATTTTGTATGACATTAAGAATGCTACACTAAATTCCTTTCTAACAAGTTTTCATATCTCTTATCCACTTGGATGTTATTGAATTTTATAAGTGATTCAATTTTGTTACAGATAAATAAAAAAGACATTAATGCATATTTCGTAAATAAAATTATCTACCAACAAATTATTTAGTAGGTAATTCATATATAATATCAAATTATTTACAAAAATTGTTCATTACCTATAAAATAAATTATTAATGTAGATAAAATCATATTTTTGTAACATTTACAATTCCTTTGAATTTTTGAATTGAGCTTATTTTTTATTATACTTGTTTTGTTTTATCTTTTGCTCCATGTGCATGTTTATCTTCTTTTCTTAGAAGCAAGTTTTCTCATTTGTATAATATTATGTATTAAACTGATGTTCAATGCTAAACTTATAAGAACTATAATTTTATCCTCTGTTTGTTCTGTTGCTGATCCTATGTGTTCATATTCTTGTTTTATTTTTATATGTATGCTTTCACACTTATATAATAATGTAGATTAAATTTATGTTTAGTGAACCTTTTTGAGTTGCATGTTTTGTTAATCTAAGATTATTAAAATGATAAAACAAAACAAGTTTTATCTTTAATCAAACAAATTTATAAAAAAAAAAAATGGTAGGTGTTGAAAATGATTTTCAAGATAATGATCTTGAATTGAGGGTGAAGGAAGGTGTGGAGCACATGTTGAGATTCAAGAGAAACAATGAATACATGTAATTTAATTTTTTGGGTAAAATACAAATTTGGTCCTTATTTTTATTTAATTGTGTCAATTTAGTTTTAATATATTCTTTTCTTCAAAGTTCCAATTTTAGTCAATTTTGTTCAATTTGATTATTTTTTGTTAACGTCATTTAAATAGTTAATGATGATAAACAGTGATGGACACGTGTCACTTCGTAGTTTATTTATTTATTTTTTTAATTTTTGAAAAATATATTCACGTATCAACCCAATAACGTGTCACGTGTCAAAATTTATGTTTATATTCAATCTGTTTTCTATATTCATTATTTTTGATCAATTTAGTCCTAATTTTTTGTTTGAAATGAAACAATTTTTTTTCTCCAAATTGAGATCAAATTTAATTTTTATGTAAAAGTTATAATAATGCTTTTATTAAAATGCACATTTTTATTAAATATTTTTTCTTTGGGGTTATAATTAGTTTAAAATTAAAACTAAAATTTTAAGAATAAAGACTAATATCACTGATCTATAAATTTAAAAGGTTAAAAATCAAATGTGATTTATAAAATTTGGAGAGGTTAAAAAGTGTGGAGAAACATCATCACTTCATGTGATTATGTAATTTTTAACCACTTAAAATTTTAGATTAATGGTATTAGTTCTCATACTAAAAATTTCTATTCTAATTTTAAACTAATTTAACCCTAAACCAAAAATATTTAATAAAAATATGAATTTTAGTAAAAACATGATTATAACATTTACATGAAAATTAAATTTGGTCTCAATTTGGAATGATAAAAGTGTTTCCTTTAAAACAAAAAATTGGGATTAAATTAAACAAAAATATCGATTATACGGACCAAATTGAATATAAAAACATTGACTTTGACACATAACAAACGGTTAGATTAACACGTAGACATTTTTTCAAAAAAATTTAAAAAAAATATTAAAAAAATTTAAATTAAAAAAAAAACATGTAGTGACACGTGGAAATCATCGTTTCTAATCATTAAATATTTAAATGACATTAAAACAAAAGACCAAATTGAACAAAATTAACGAAAATTGAGACCTAATTGAACAAGAAAAAGTATTAGGATTGAGTAGACACAACTAAACAACAAAAATAGGGATCTAATGTGTGAGGTAGGAAAAATATAAAAACCTTTTTTTTTTTTCTTACAATGAGCATCATTTATGTTATGTGAATAAACCTTTACAATGGTAAAATTTCTTCTCACAAAGTTATAAATATTTAATGTTAGAGTCCTACTATTTGTTTTTGATTTATTTATTTTGTCATGATTTTTTTTTCTGTTTGTTATTTTCTTCGTTTTGATATGCTCTTACATTTTGGTCTTTATATTGGTAATTCATTTGTTATTTTTCTACATATAGGAGGTTTTGATATTACAGACAGGAATAAAATAATCATTTTTATGGTCCAGTCATATTCTTCCAATAATAAAACATTATATTTCAAATAACATTCACATTTTTCCAATATTAAAATTGTTTGAAACATCTCTAACTATTTATGATACAGTTGTTAAACATTTTTTGGAAATGCTCTAATCATTCAAATTTAAAAATAAAAATAAAAAACAAAATATCCTTTTTTGTTAAACTTCCTTAAAATCAAAATAAGGTGGAGAAATGGAATTTCCTCCTAACAGATGCCCTTGAAAAATTCCAACCAAACGGTACACATTGATAGCTTTTAGTAATGGAATGTGTACTATTTTTAGAGATAATAATGGAATTTTTCACTACCATGTTCATCATTAATATATATATATATATATATATATATATATATATATATATATATATATATATATATATATATATATGTGTGTGTGTGTGTGACCTCGTTCATTCTTAAAGATTTAATTTTAGTGAAAAGAATATTTGGTTGTACCTAAGAATTTTATTTTCATATATTAGTTAGTTGACCTTGACATGATTTATGTCTGTTCTGATTGTTTGCAGGTGATTATAGTAATTTGATATGATTTTAATAAAACTATAACTATTATTAAATACCTTCATACATATATTTTATTACAATATCAATTATCAATTACAACTCTTTGATCTTTGCAAAATATTTCGGATATATAAAAATCTTGGAACTAAAATTAATATATATTTAAGTTGGCTGTGATACAAAGTACATAATCTCCGTTTAGTTTAAATTAACAGGAATAGTATAATTATTTGAATAAATATTTGTATACATGTATAATATATTAACATGTAAGTATTAAAAACCAAAAAGATAGAAAATATCTTTTCCATACGAATGGAGAACTTAAAAACCCCAAAAATTTATTTACGAGACACACATTTGAGTTCATGTTCAGGTGTTTTTGAAGATCAGCATTCCCATCCAACAGTTCCCTGAAATTTTGCATTTTTTCCAATTTTTTTACTTAAAATACTGGAAAACATTTTCAGTTTTTTGGGCTAATTGGGCCTTTTATGGGCCTTCACAACTGAGTGCACCCCCAATAGTGATTATCCACTCACATATGAGTTTTATGAGAAACAATTGGTGAAATGTTAAGGAAAGTAGAAATGATTTGGTTATTTGTGTAGTGCATAATCCACATATGAAAAATATAGCACCCTATGTGAACTTTTGTTAATAATTCACATATCAACTTATATAAAAATAGAGATACTTTAATAGAACACAAAATTTTAAAACCTAAATTTAAATTTTAACGAGGTTTATACGTAACTTATATATTATGAAATTATCATTATAAAATTAAATTATTTTATTGTCGATATGGAACTTTTAATCCATTTTCCAGGACAGGCTCTAACTTGACTCTGATATCATATTAAAAGTGGGTTTGAAGCCTAACTCAACCCTATAAAACCGGTTTGTAAAGTGAGATTTACATTTTACTTATATATATTATGAAATTGTCTTATCTTTAATTGAGGTAAGATTTCTAACATATTAGATAGATTTACACGTACCACTAAAAAACATCAAAATTTTCTGGAAGTACGTTCCATTGTCATAATCTTCTCTTTTTATAACTCCCGTAACCACAATGTCAACGAGACATATATGCAAAATAAAGCATTATTTGTCGTGCTTTTTGTACAATAATTCATGGAATTGTATAACCAGCAGCATCACACAGAATAATACTTTAGTGTTTGTTTTGTTCTTAAATAAATATTTCAAATAAAATAAAACACATATAAATAGTTTTTATTCTCAATTCTAAACGTGCTTTTGAACTTAGCAGAACATGTATACATGGATAACATTGAGACATTCTCCTTATAGTGTAAGAAAAAAAAAAACTTTTTTATATTCGTTTCCTTTTGTTTTGGTGACAAAGAGAAGACATGACACAATGCATAGATTCAATTCAATCTGTATCTGTCGTAACCTGATTATGAATGTTGACGATGATGTATAATTTGTACAGTGGTGTCAATTATGGAACAAAATCTGTCTCTGAGTACTAAGAATATTATACAACAGAATAATGCAACATTTCTCTTTGATTCCTTTATGACGTCAAATTAAGATCATTTTATTCCAAAAGGAAAATTGTAAAGGATTTTGATCATTATCACATTATATACCCAGAAAGTAGACTTTGGATAGAATCTGATCCCATCTTTTACTCATTTTAAATTTCCATAAACTTTCTAATATTAAAATGTAAACACTCATTTTAGTAATTAATAATAAGGTTAAATATGTTTTTGTCCCTTAATTTTCAGTGAATTTTGAAATTAATTCATTTTGAAACTTTGGACCAATTTAATCTTTTATCTTTCGAATTTTATAAATCTAGTCATTTTAATTAAATTTTGTTAAGTTTATTTGACATGTCAAACGTGTTTTATAATAGTATTTGACTTAACACTAAAACAAAAATGTGTCAAACAATATAAACAACTCAAATATAATTCTAAAATATGTAGAAAACATCAAATAAATCTAACAAAATTTGATTAAAAATACTAAATTTACGTATTTCAAAAAAAGAAAGATTAAATTGATCTAAAATTTCAAAATGGACTAATTTTAAAATTTACCTAAAATTATGGGACCAAAATCATATTTAATCATTATAATATAAATTGTAAATTTTTATTTAGTCTTTAAATGTGTGAGGGATTTGTAATATTTAAGGATTAATTTGTGAAACCAGAATAGGCATTTCCATTATGTATTTTTTGTCCACAATTTGATTAGGGATAATAGGTTATGGGGTATAGGGTCCCTGGTATATGTGCATATTTATGTAAAGAAAAAGTTAGCCAAAAAGTGTAAATAAATAAAGTGGAGAAAAGGGTTGAGACCTGAAAACAATTAAAGTGAAAAGGTTGTGTTTGTATGGAGGCAGACACACACACGTGATGGTGCACTTGCTTCTATGCCATTGCTTCTCTACCACTTCTTTTGTTACTTTTCATGAAAGATAAAACCTTTCAATATTATCAATCAAAGATTAGGTTTTATTTGCTTAAGGGTTTAAGCAATGATTTAGCCTTTTTAATAGACATTTAAAGAGCATGTTAGTTCTTAAATGAATGACTTTGCATTATTATCAAATTGATGCAAAAAGATTTTAGATAACTATATAACTATATATAAACAATTTGAACATTTTTCTTCATTTATGTGTTTTATTTAAATTTAATTTTTTTTATTGAGTTTTTGATATTTATCTTCAACATATACTGACTTTCATATTTTAAAATATATTAAAAAATTAATATACCAAAATTAGTATATTTTATAAACAAAATAAAAGACGACATAAAAAATTCAGCAAAAAGATTTTAATTTTGTATGTAAAATGAAGGACCATTTTATAACTAAATTATTATCTTTTCTTTCCATCATCATTGCATGTTTCAACTCAAATAGAATAATAATAAGAAAAGTGATTTAATGTTCAAATTAATTAATATTCTTCTGAAAATTGGGATATATATTAAATATCTATTTCATATAATATATTTATCATATTCTTATGAGGTTAAAGATGGTATGGTCCAAGCTTTTTAAGGAAAATATTCTCTTATTTTGATATGAATTGACATTACTTATGTTGGAGATATAATTCTCTATACATGATTTCATCCTATAAATTTTGTTTTTAGATGCTAATATAGGTTGATACATATCAAAGTGGAGCAATTATATAAGTTGGGTCTTAAAAAATATTATTAGATTATTAAAAAAGAATGTTTATAACAATTATTTCAATAGACATACTTTTTAATGATGCATTTAATTTATAATACTTTATGGTTTAGTACATAAAAACCATATCAATAATGCACTATTTTTTTTATTAAACATTGATAATGATGTTTCCATTATTAAGAAAAAAAGACTTTTTATATTTGCTTAATCAAACTAGTTCTTATTATAGGTTCAGTAAATTAATATTCGCTTAATAAATTTATTTTTTTTAACTATTTTTAATTTTTAAACATAAAAAAAAAAGACTGACGGGCCGGCGGCGGGCCTGGCCCATGTCTACTATTTCATCTCAAGTTGCTCAAAATAATGTCTCCATGTAATATTTAATGTATTTAAAAAATATTGATGTTATTTTATAATCTATTAGTATAAATAAAATTGAATACGTTCCTAATAATATATACAAAAAAATAAATAAGTAATATAAATACGTATTATTGAAACTCTATAGAACCATATAAAGAATAATAAAATTAATTTAAATGAATTTAATTTACTTGTATTTCCATTTGTTTTAGGCTAATATAAGTAATAAAGTATGTATTTTCTAATTTATTAAAAATAAGTTCACCTTGATTGACATTTACTGAAAAGGATAGACAAACAATTGCAAAAAGAAAATAAATACAAAAAACTGAAAAAATTCTAAAAAAATGGACAAGTAGAACAATTCGGTACCTCATACATAAAATAGTATGAATTGCCATCGCATACAAATCACTAGAATCATTATCATGTGACAAAGACAACAGAAGAACTTTAATATATAGAAAAACTTATATTTTACTATGAAAATTTTCCCAACAAATATAATATATTAAAAGTATTAAAAAAGTATATATTTTTGCTTTGATATTCTAGTTCTAGTTCTAATGACATTGATCCAGATTTTACATGAAAAGAAAGTGCATAATAGATGAAATGGTAAGCAAAGAAGTTTAGTTATGTAAAAATTAAACATTAATTCCCTGAACACAACTTACACCACATACATGGTATCCATAACATAACATCTCAATAATTGCCCCAACTTCCAGCTTTATCAGACATTACATATATTTTCTCAATGAATAGTGGTGAACTCAGACTTAAGGGGATACCATTATTTCTACCTTCACAGAAAGGGTTCGCAAAAGTTAGTAGATAGTTTGAACTTTGAACCTTTAAGGTTAAGATAGTCAAGGGGGGACTCATTTCTTTCTCTTCAGCCTCCAAAAAAAAAAAAAAATTACAACACAAACAACCATGAACATGGCTCAGGAATAAAGTGAATATCATTGTTCACTGTGGCCATGGAACCTGTGGCCTTTAAGATCTGAAAGGCACAAGGTTTTGGGAAACTGGACCTATGAATGACCTTAATAAGTGTTACTAAAGGAAACCAATACAGGCTTTAATCTGTGTCAGTTTTTGAATATGAAATGCTACAGACGTGGCTTAGGAACCTTCCTTGTAGGAATATCAAGTGCATCATAATGACCAAAACCGTGGTAGAGAACTCTGATTGGGTTTTCTTTGCCGTATTCTTGGCCATACTCAGCAATTGATATCAAGCCACCAGCCTCCTTATCATACATGTATACAGTGATAGGCATCCTGGAAAATGGACCTCCTATATTAACATTGACTGTGTACAGTAAATGACTGCATATGAATTCACTTGCCCAAAAGGAAGAGAGACTTACTGCAAAACATGTGATGCAATGAACAATTCGGGTTCACCTCCCCACACATGAGGCTTCCTTATGTGTGAAATATATGTATCAAAATCACCTTCAATGAACCTGAAGATTTCATGGGAGAACTATGTTTATTAGCAAATAATCAATTATCGATTTCATCATTATACACAAAGTTTAATGCATACATTTTGATTTAAGTTCACTACATTCCTCCAGAAAGTGTGGTATAAGTTATACTAGTAGAAGAACAAAATAAATAAATAAACTAAATTGATGTTTGAGATCAACTTAAAATGACAATTTTCTCCTGCCGATTTTAGGATGTCCACTATAAGTTAGGAATATAGGTAAACTACTCTTAGGCTAGCTTTTGGAATTGAGTTAAGTTTTGTTCATTTCAATCAAGACCAATCAATTTTATGTTGTACCAACAAATATCCAGTTCTACAAATCTTAGACTACAAATGTCCATCATGAGTGTTAATTGCTCAGATGTCCCACGTTGAGTCAATATATGGTCGGGCTATTTTTCATAACGGTTCAGAAATTATTCCCACTTGAGCTAACCGTTAGAGCCAAGTTACGCTCTGTTCATTTCTAGTAGTTTTAATAAAAATAAAAAAGCATGGAGAGAATCTGCTTGTACCAGAGCATACTTTGAGGGTAGAACATGAAGATTGAGAATAAACTTAATCTTTTATTAACAGTAGAAACAGTTATTGTGATGTCTCAAACATTCTATTGTATTTTTAGCTGTTTACATGTTATGAGGGGAAAACAGATTGAAAGAACTGTATTGATAAAATTGTCAATCAAGCAATGGAATCATCAGAACGCTACAGGATACGGGAGCTCACCATTCAGTTTCTTCCCTTCTTTTGACAAACTCATCAGCAACCTGAAAAATGAAAGACAAAAATCAAGAGCATGAGCTGAAGTAAAGTAGTGACCAGATGACTTCAACTGCTTTATTAGGAAGCTACTATAAGAATAATTTGAAATGGTGATCCATCAGCAATTGATATATCTCAGTAATCACTTTAAATTGTTGGCAATACTGTGCCTGTTTGTTTTTCCAATTAGTTTAGTTTCAAGGAAGTCAGGAGGAAGGTGGCGTTTTAAACTTGTTACAATGATGCACAGAGATACATAAAACATACTCTGGCTCGTAAATCATCCGCCAGCTCCCTTTGGATGTTTTCACTAGGAGGAGGCTTTCCAGACCTCAAACAGGCCCCACGAGCAACAGAGCGAAATAAACATCTTCCATCCCCTGGTATTCCTGCTCAGTACCATAAGTTTAGTAAACATTGCAGTTATTACTTACAAATGCATAGGAATAGACTTGTATGTGTATGTATCTAGACTCTGGAGTTTTAACAGAAAGCAAAGCTCACCAATTACAGAATAGTCAGTATAAACTTTCTTCCCATGTGAGAATTTAACATTTAACTCATACTCGTTGCAGTCATCTTTCCTATTTTCATTCTCAGAATGTGATTCGGCATGAGCAGGCTCAGAACTAGAACTACATACAAGTAACCCAAAAATCAAGCCAACTGAAGCACATCCCCGCAGCCAACTGACTGGACCAAAATTACACTTGACTTTGTGCAGCAATTTTTGTTTGGGTAACAAAAGCCTCATATTCATACTTTGGCATGCCAGTGAAATTTCATGATACCTCTTCCGAGGTACTACAGAACTAAAGAATCGAGTATTTCCCCTTGGCTTGGAGCAGCATGATCGAAGGAAGCCCCCTCTTATTGTTTGGCCCATAACCGTAGAACAAGACAATTTTGTGCAAACAGAAAGATCAACATGATTTATGTCTGACTCCCCAGGAAATGAACTAGAAGAAAATGAAGTGGATATTCCGCGGGACCAAAGTCCATGAATGTTACTGCTCATCAGCAGTGGAGAACGACCTTTCAAGACAACAGCATTTATTGAAGATTGACTAGTAGAAACGCAAACACTCATGTTTACATTGCCTGAATAAAAGCCAACCATATTCATCAAAAACTATTCAAAGTAACATTACTATTTTTATCAGAATTAATTTTTTTATCAGCCCAGAGTAACATTACTATGAATATATGAATTAGCATTAATATTCCCATAAAACCCAATATTATATGGCAGCTCCTAGCTTAGTTCTCAAGACAGTCAGTTCAGCGGACTTGAAAGTCCTTATCATGTTAATCATGTTTATAAAATCCATATCACTTGGAAATTAATATAAAATTGCATAAATATTATTTCGTTTAGTCCATGGCCATGATTTCACACAGTATCGGAAGCTGACAACCAAAGCATAAATATTATTTTAAACTAGTATCGTGTAGTCTTAAAAACAACATAAATGCCAACTTTTTAGATATAGGTTAGTAACTTGTTGATCTGAAGTTCGTCAAAATGCCAGATCATGAAATCATACTCAATAAGATAAAAATCACATTGCATAAGATAGATTGATAAGAGCAACGACCATATTTTTTTCGTTTTTTACCCATTGTCCATGTATGTACTCAAAGACTCGTTATAGAGGCACTCCTATTTATTCTTTCCATTGATTTCCAGTAATTTCTGGTGTTAAAAGTTCAATTTCAATATCATTACACATCAACTATTCTATTTGACACAATTGAAGGATTACTTACATTCTATCAAGCGTTTGGGTGGCTGCTATAGACCCATGGCACCGGCAAGCAAGAGATTTCATAAAAATAAAGACCAATCTGAACATCTGGAAGGCTCAAATGTTTAAAGTGTATAATGTTTCTCACACCACGAACACAGGGGAATAACCAGTCTAACTCCCAGGATTCAATTTCTAAATTTAAGAGAAAAAAAATGTACGACAGATTAGAAGTTAGTTTTATCATTTTCCTATCATTCACGTCAATCCATATCATGGCACAATACACCATTTATATACAGTATTAAGTGTCTAATACTCTGTGAAAAGCAAGACTAAGGATGCATCTGGGTAAACTGTTTAATCAAGTACTTATTCAATGAGGTCATACTACACAAAAGCTTTTGTCATAAATTAGAATGTGAAACCTATCAGAATAAGCTAAAGGTATTTGAAGCACTTCCCTAGAAAGCTTTAAAATATGGAGAGAAGCTTATTGAAATAACGCAGAAAGAGTTTATAGGAGTCATGAGATATTTGCTAAGATGCATAGAAACTCTTCCAAACATCTTCTAAATTAGCACTAAATCACAAATGAAAACAGGAATCAACCATGTGATTCCCATCTTTGAATGCATCTTAAACTTGACATTTTCCCATCCTTTAGACGATTATATACAATTAAGTTAAGAATCTGTTGAAACCCTGCAGTGCTTCTTTTCTCCTATTTACCAGCTTAGACTCTATTATCTTCAGAAATCTCTAATTGGACATATTTAAATGCTTCCTTCAAAACGGTCCATCTAACAATTAGATATAACCTTTTAAGTTAAACATGAAATCAATTTATACTTTCTTTTTACCAACACCATTCCAGGCGGAGAGTCTTCAATACTTCATTCTGAGAAAGTAAAGGTGCATCTTTATATGAAGAGAAGTTATTATCATTCAAGCTTGTTCGAAGTTGGTAATAAACGCCTGAAACTTTGAAAATTTATATATTTAGATTGCTCAATCCACTAAATTTATCATTTGGCTTTTCAGATATTCACATTAGAATCACATGAAATTCCCTATTTATTCCAATCCAAGTTCAACCCCTTTCAGTTCTTTTCTTGATTGAACCCATATCAGTTACTATCATCAACAACCCAAAATACTAAAATGCCACCAATTAAAACATGTCACGATTTAACACGGGATTTTTCATAGCATGGGTCTATCAGCAGGAATTAAGTATGTATAATACAGTATTTAATATAAAATTCAAAGTCCCTATGACTCCTATTACTGCAATTTATGTATAACAGATACAATATAAAGAGGAAAGGGGAATAAAAAAAAGGGCAATGGACAGAAGGAGACATGGGGTGAGGAAAAACAAACCTGTTGAAGACAATGCAATGAAGAGTGAGTAAATGGGTTTTGGGGCTCTAAAGAGTTTTGTGAATGAGAAAAGCTAGAATCTGGAATTGAAGAAAAGAATAATAACAATGGTTGGAAGATGAACGGGTGAAGCAAGATTTTCAAATGATGATTCAGGAAATTCAGTATCGTTCATCTCATCTCTGCAACCTCTAGTTCCTTCTGGATTGGGTAATACGGGCCAGGCCCTATTACATGGGTTGGATTGACTCTTGCTTCCTGCACCCGCAAAACTTTCTTTATGCACCCGAATTTTGAAAATGACCATTTCATCTTTCATGGAAGTAACTTTGGGATTACTTGTTTCAGAAACTTTCTGGAAACAAATTTTCTGGAATTTCTAAAATATATTTTTTGAAACAGAATTTGCAGAATACGATTTTCGAAATAAAATTTTGGGAATGAAATTTCTGAAATACTTTATGAAACAACCTTTTTAAACATACTTTTTGAAATATTTTCTGAAACAAGCTTTTAAGTGAATAAGGATATATGAGGGTGCATTTAATCATGATGGGGTGTACGAATGCAAAAGCCTTCAGATTTTACTTGGATTTGGAGGTTTTATAAACGACCATTTTTCTAAAGACTAATTGTCACACAAACAAAGGCTAGTCCACTACTTTTTTTTAAAAGGGTTAACTATTAATTTAATAATCAATTTATTTTAATTTAAATACCTTTTATAATCCTAAAAAGGAAAATGTTAGCTTTAGATTCCTAACATTTTCTAAGAGTTTTTTTAACTCCTATTATAAATGGTTAGTTTAAGACTGAAAATGAAAAATATTAGTTAATGTAAAAAAATATTTTAAATTAATATTATTATATTTCTTTTGTATAAGTAAGACACCATTTATTGAAGACAGAAAAGATAAGTATATATATTATTTATACTTTTTCATTCAAATTTTACTTTTTTATATCATATTTTCTATTATAAATAATTATAGTCTTAGTTTCATGCAATAATCTATTGATCAAGTTTTGTATTAATTTCTATACTGTTAAGATGAATCTGCACGTGCTTAAGGTAAGATTTTTATGCTTGGTTGATTTAATTTAAGTTTTTTTTTCTATATTTTTAAGTATAATAATACGATTTCTCATCTTTTAATTTTTATCTCTCATTTTTTTTACGTGATTTAATATAAATCATTGTACCACTATTTCTTTTTAAAAGAATTGATAGTTCATACTAAATCACATTAAGTAATAAGAGATGAAAGTAAAAAATAAGAATCAAAATATAATTTTTTTTATTTTTTTATTGCGTGTCTTTTCTTTAGTTTTATTCTTTGCCCAGGCTTTTATTCTTTAGTGTTATGAGGGTTATAAATGTTATAATTTCTTGAAAAAGTTGTTATAAATTCAACTTATTGATTGAATTGATTAGTGAAAAATAATTATTTTGAAGTAAAAATCCTCACAAAAAAATCAGACATAATAAAACATACTCGTGTTAAATACATAAAAATTTCAACTTCAAACATAAACCACCATAATATAAAAAAATATAACTAAATCAAGACTTTTTTTTTCCTCGTGATTCGATTTTCATTTATTATTCAATAAAAAATAGTTACTTTCAGGTACAACTCAAAATAACTGTGTTAAGTTTCTGGAAACTTCAACTCAACTTAAAACAAAAGCCCCTAAGGTATAAAAATACAAAAAAGAAAAAATATTTTCTAATTTTTCAAGTTTCCATTTGTTCATAACAAAACCAAGTTTCATGAAAAATACGAATTTAACCACATCTATAACTTTACGAAATCTAATGTAAAATTCAGTTAAGAGAAAAGAAAAAACAGTATCTGATGGTGTGTCACTAACATCGTAGCAGTTGAGTAGGTAATAATCGATGTGGGGTTTTTCTACCACGATCACATTGTTTTGTTTTTGTTTTTTTCTTAAAATCAAGGTTTCAATTTTCATATGCAGGGGTGTGAAACGCATGCAACTTTACTCTTCCTTTTTCCACAGGCGTGGATGCGAACAAAGATTCTTTCATTCATGCACTCTTTCCCCAACTCTCCCACAATCCCACTTTTGAATTTTGGATCGCTTCCAACGGTCACTCTCTACCCTTTTCCCTTTCACAAACCCTACTTTCCTCCTTCTCTGTAAATGGGTTGGAATCTCATCTTCTGGCTCCTCATTTGTTTCCCTGCCAACATTGCCCTTCTCGCTTCTACTTTCTACCAGGTCTTCAATTTTTCATTTGCTTAATTATTATTATTTTTTTCGGTAAAACTGTTTTTGAATTGGGGTTATTGTTGTTGGGGTTGAAGGTTTTGATTCTGTCGGATTTGGAGTCTGATTACGTCAACCCTTTCGACGCTTCGTCTCGGATTAACTACTTCGTGCTTCCGGAGTTCATTGGGCAGGGAGCATTGTGTGTTCTGTGCCTCTTCACTGGCCATTGGTTCATGTTTTTGCTCACAGTTCCTGTTACTGTCTACCATGCCAGACTGTAAGTTAACTTGTTCATGTTTTTTTTTTTTTTTTAGGGGAGAGTGAACTATGTGTTGTTGTTAGTGGCATTGTGTTTGTTTGGTGGGGTTTTTAGGTGTGATGTTTTTGCTTCTGATACTGTGTCTGTGTGTGCTTTTAATAATGTTATTATGGCTGAAATAAATATCCTCTTCCGTAGGCTAAAATCATCTTGTTACCTCATCTTTCTAGAAGTTAGAGGAGGTTTTTTTTATTATTTAAGTTGGAATGGATAAATTGATTTTAACTCATTGTTGAACTCAATTTATATTACCTTTTTTTATTTTCCTTTTTTGGGTGCTTTTAGAAAAGGATTGAGGCCCAAGAGTTTTACTTTCAAAGGATTTATGTGAACTCAAAACCAAACACTTTCTGGAGAAGTTCTGTGTTTATTCAAGAAGTTAGATGAGATTTTTTTTTATAGAAGTCAGAATGCGTAAGTTGAGTTTGACTCATGGTTGAGCTCAATTTACTTTTCCTTTTATGGTTGCTTTTAGAAAAAGTTTGAGGCCCAAGAGTTTTTCTTTCGAAGGATTTATGTGAACTCAAAACCAAACACTTTTTTTGGGAACCTTTGCGTTTACATTTTGTTTTTTGTTTTTCCTACATATACATAGATGCCTGCGTAGGTTTACTTTTGCTTGGAGAATAAAGGGAGTGAAGTATATGTATGATGTGATTATAGTTGTGCATTTATACAATCTCTTGTAAATGGAATATTGCTCTCTTTATTACTGTTTGAATATGAAGTTCTAATTGAAACTGCTACTCTGATACACCTCAGCCACTTTGTTATGACAGCTTTTAAATATTTCATTGTGACAAAGTAGATGAAGTTCTTTAAACTCTCTGTTTTGGCTACGACAATGTTTATTGTTTAGTTGTTTGGCTATTATAATTTACTAATTTACATCTGAATTTGCAAAAGATTCTTTTGAAATATTTTTCATATCTTTCTTGTCAATCTGAATATGTTCTTATTACATAGAGGTTTTTGTAAACCCAAGAGAAATCCTTAGTCCTGTTCCACAGTTGCAGAAAAGTCTTCTGTGGTCTCACCTTTTGCTTTCACCCCAGCTGGGACCCATCATTCATCTCTTGAATTACTAAATATAGGCAATATGTACTCTCTTTTTCTCGCTTGATACTTCCACAATATTTCTCTTGGAATTTTATTGTAACTTATAATATCTAGTGATATCTTAACATTATCTAAACATCATCAATATAAGTAGAATTCTCAGGGCAGCGACATGTTTTTCCTTTTCTAAGTTATAGCAAGGTAGTAAAAGAAAAGAGATATTGCAACATTTTTTAGAATGCTTCTTCCTTCAACTTTATATAATCAAGGTCCTCCTGGCACCAAGACCGAAACCAAAGCAGAGTCACACCATCCATCTTCATGAAAGTTTGTTGCAACTCATTAAAGGTGATTTTCGTGCTCCTCAAATAAACTTTCTGCTCTAGTGATCCACAAAGCAGGTTCCCATATAAAATCTGGCAGCTCATCCTTCATGGCCCACTTGCCCACCATCCCTGGTAACACAGATATCTCGTGGTTAAGATAAGACTCAGATTCGATAGAAACACAGCAATATCATTGATTGAAAAAACAAAAACTCTTGCAAATTGTAGAAGAGAAACACCTGTAATCCCAGGGTAAAGATTCTCAGAGAAGACATGTTCCCAATGTAAGGTTATCTAACAAAAGCTACAGCATTATTTTCACCCTTGCCATACCCTCTCCCTATGACTGCCTTGCCTCTAAAACCAAACTGACCACATAAACTATTTTAACTAATTCTATGTTGAGCAAATTGTTGGGCTTTAAGCCCAAACCTAGAATTCTAGCATTGCCTTACAAGTGATATAATGCCATTGTGAAACTCTTATAAGTAATTGTATATTTTAGTCATTTCTTTTCAAAATTCTTTCACCAAAAAGATTGACAAAGAAAGACATGAATACATAGAATATTGGATTCCTATTGTAGGCTGGCAATCAACATCAATCTATTCTTTAATCTTCTCGTTATACGATTCGGATCCTGAGGTTTTCATTGAAACTGCATACAATCTGGTCTTTTTATCCCTATTACTAACTGTCTTCGTGATGACAAATTGGATAGAATTTTTTAAACTCTGTTTGGATTTGTGAGGATTACATTTATGTTTTGGCATTGTTGCTATTTGTGTTAACCTTGTTCACTGGTTTTCTAGAGGGAAATGAATGTGTTATGTCATATGATCCATGCAACATGATTGTTAGTTTCTTGTTTAAAAAATTTCCAACTTCTGTGTCTAAATTAGTGTTAAGTTATTTTTTGCGGGTTCATATGCATAGAGTAGGAAATGTCAACAACGATTTTTTTAGTATAATGAATAAGTTTATGTTTGTTCTTCCATTTAGAACATATTGTTTAAACTTGTTTTATGTTCTTTTTAGTCATGATTATTCCTTTTCTATGATTCAGGTATATGAAAAGAGAGCATCTTATTGATGTTACTGAGGTATTTAGGGTAGTTAATGCTGAGAAGAAATTTCGGATAGTCAAACTTGCTTTATACTTAACGGTTCTCATTGTTACTATCTTCAGGTTTGTCACACACCCTTACAATAGAACATGCTTATCTACTCTGCTTTGTCTTGCACGATCTAACAGCTTAACACCGTATCTATTTCCTTTTCTAATTAAGACCTTCCATTAGGATGCTTGCCGCAGGAAGAATAATATTCTACATTTCCAAGTTTGAAGGATTAGACATTCGGTCAAATCTCTAGTGGTCTTGAAAAAAATTGTAATCCTCCGAAGTATACAATCTACACTTTTCTTTAGAATATTACAATTTATCTGATTAGGAAATTGACCATGTCAGCTGCCATGGTTTTAGAGACCCTTGGAATCCTGTAATTACATTTTCTTGACTAGTCCCTCTCCAACTATATTTTCTCCTCTCTAATTCTTTTGGTCATGTAAATGGTCGTAAATATTTTCAAATGACCTTTGAAATTGTAATTTTCTTGTCATATATAACCAAAGCTTACACGTGAGAGAATGTTTGGGTGGGATCCTTGTCTAGATGCATTATGTGACCTATTAGTATTTTGTCCCTCAAATTTGAATAACACAGAACAGAACATACGTAATTATGCAAGTTAAAATTAGGATATTTTTCCTCTCTTGCTCTTATGGTGTGTTTTCTTAAAATGTCCTTTCCTTGGAAATAAAATGGATGGTTTTGCTTCTGATATCTGAAAGATTCTACGATTATTCTTGCAAACTTTATTCTTCATGGGTAGATATACTCTCTTAAGGAACCTGATGGTCAACATTTGTACCTACTTTCTATTTTCAGGCTTACATTAATCGCAGTCTACTATTTAGGCATTGAAGACGATGATGACCTAGGACACCTTTGGTAACCCACAACTTGTGCAATGTGGCACTCTGGGTAAGTTGCACCCTATTTTTGGTTGTTGGGAGAGTTCCCTTTTTGGGGGGGGAACTTGTGACTTTATCTGTACCATTACATTAGGTTTACACTTAGAATGCAGGTGTTTTCAGAAATAGAAATGTTAGGTATTAACTTGAGTGAAACATTACAAACTCATGTATCAACATTGTTTGTTACATCTCTTTTTCACCTGAAATGGCTTGTCCTACGAATTATTTGAGAGGTTATTTCAACGGTACCATATTTTTTAGATGTTCGCAGTTGAAAGCATGAATGCTAAGGTTACGTGGATGGTACCCAAGAAATAGGCACGTTTAGTTCAAGAGTCATATGGTATTGCATGTTATTTGCACTCCTCTATTTTAGGTCAATGTTTTGGAGTATGTAATTTGTGTTGTGGTTAAAAGAAACTAACTTCCGAAGTCTGAAGAGGGAAAGAGAAATATTTATCTATCATTGATTCCGAATCTTAAACAAGACTATTAGGTTTAAGTGAATTAATTTTAATTATTGAACTAATCCAATTAAATAAAGAATCAAACACTTTCTTATCTGAAAAAACTGAAATACCAGCGTGGTTTGATTTTTAATTCTCATGTTCAAAATGTTACTGAAAATCAATTTATAAATGCACTAAATTCATTGTTTTTCTTATTTTATTATCAAATAAATTCTAGATTATTGTCATCGTGTATCTGCATTCTTTTTAAAACTTCAAAGAATGTTTTGACTTGCAGTTTGTAATTTCGATAAGGTTATGACTATGTGATGATACAATATTATGAATAAGTGTCTTTCATATATCTAATATGTTCTCTCTCTTTTTTTGTTTAAGAATTTTCACCTTAACATAATATTCTAATTGATGCAATTTCATTTATTTGTTGGCCAAGATAGGTAAAAATGAAAACAGTTGATTCAATACAAATCACAACAAATTGGATTATTTTGAGTATTAATATCGTTTTTAAACCGATATAAGTTGAATCACAAGTTCTTTTAATCATAGGATTGAAATTTTTTTATTATAAAAAAGTTCTGGATTTATTTACTAGCAAACCTAACAGTTTATAGTTTATTATAAAAGAAACATTTTTGTTTTCAAAGAAGATTTTTGTTTCTTATTTTAGATAAATAATTTATAAAATTTGAGCTTTAGAAATTTATAGAAGAATTTTCATTAGTTAAAAGTATATGATTTTAAATTCTAGAATTTGAAAATATTGTCTCTTCTTATTTTCTCTCTGTCTCTCATGTTTCTCCTATTCTCTTGGTTATCTTCTTTTTACTCTGTTTTTTTCCTTTGGTCTTTTTCTCTCTTTTTTTTTTTTTTTTTGTTCTTTTGGTGAGATAATTGGAGAGAGACTCAATGGATGAGTTTTAGAGAAAATAGAGAATAAAATTTAAAAAATTAAGTTTATAAATGATTTGATAGACGTAACATATAAAAAATTATTTAATAAATTAAATGATAAGATTACATATTTGTTCTTATCATTAAAAATAATATCAAATGAAATTTAATTAGTTAAAATTAATTTAAAATAAAACTTGGATGATTTTTTTATAAAAAATATTAATAGTTGTAATTAATTTAAAATAAAAAAGGATTGGATAAAATGTTTATAGTAAAATATTGAATTTAAAAAACTAATACTAGTAATAATTAGTTATTTCTGTCGTTATAACTTTTATTAGTATTTATTATGATTATTATTAATTTCTTCATTAATATTGTTTTTAAATACTTTATATTTCGTTATTATTATTATAAATATTAGTTATCATGGATAAATGGTTGTAAATTTCAAAAAAAAAAAGTCAATGGCCATTTCATAATTGGATTTTTCATTCTCTTTAATCACTTTATTTTGGGAGTGACAAAATCTTATCTTCTTCCTCCAAATGCTTTCTCGTGAAGCGGATTTAGTGATGTTTTAAAGAGAAAGTCACGAAATTTTAGTTTATTTTTATCTAATTCTTTTATATATTTTTTTATTTTTGAAAATTAAAAGTGAATCATTCAAAATATGAAAATGAACTAAAGTTACATAATTTTTTCTTCCAAACCAACTAAAGGAAAAAAAAACATATCATCCTTATGTACTATCTCACAAATAGTAAATCCATGAAAAGAATAAGCACTTAATTTTTCCTCTCTTTAGTTAGTATTATTCTCTTCTCTCTCCTTCATCTCTTTTCTCTCATGGGATAAAAGTATCAATATTTATATTTTTAAATTACTGGATGTTATTTTAAGATACTATAGATAATTAATATTTATTGATAACATATTTTTAATCATTACATGCTTTTAAATTATAAAATATTTAAAATTGGTTAATATTTATTTCTGTTAAGTTTAACATTGAAGTCTTAATTTTTATTTTTAATTTTATATTTAATTTATTTACATCTAGCATAAATTAAACTATCCTATGTAAACTAAAACTTTTATTTGATTTATCCCAAAGAAAAACAAAAAATGTAAAATATTTTAATCAAAATAATTCAAATCTCTCAAAATTTAAAATCCGTCTTCCGAAAGAACCTAACACTAACACTACTTTTTTTACTTTTTTTCACCCTCTCTTCAGATACAAACAAATGGAATCTTGTAAAGAAAAATACGATAAATTAAATAATCTTAAGAAATTGTTAGTTTGAGCGATAAGGAACTCAATATCCGGTAGAAATCTTACATTTATTAAAAATATAATCAAAAATATAATTTATATAACGGAATATATATTTTACATTACAAAATAATTTTATGAAATTAAATTAGACTTAAATATACTTTTTTTTAAATAATATTAATTTAAAAAAAAAAAACAGTGATAGAACGAAAATGGGCCCACATTATCTTTCTCACATCTGACCATACCCGACACACTGTACTCAACTTGAGAACAACTGTATGCATTTCTTCCAACTCATAATTGATTATTGGGCCCATCTAATGCCAACACGTGGGCCTTTTATCCCTTCGCGTGTGTTGACCCCGTGTTCGGTTCGTGACATGCTGGGTCCTTTTCGGGCCCACAATTGGGTGTCTCTAATGGGCCCACCGGGCCTTTGCAAGCTGCCACCGGTCATTTTCACTTGTATTTTCAAATCAACAAAAAAGTGGGGTCATGATAAAATATGTTTTAATCTTTTCACTCTTTCTAAAAAGAAAAAAACATTTTGTTTATTCTTTTTTTATCTTTTTGATTTTAAAATATTGAAGTTCCAAATAAGCCACTTTTCCCCTTCATAAAAAAAATGTCTAAAATACTTAAAGATCAAAAGTATATTTTTAAAATTCAAAATACCAAACCAAGGATGAATGGTTATCACAACAAACAAAGCCTTAAAAAAAATATGAAAATTTATAAAAAGTATACATGAATTTATTTACTTGAAATACTACATGTCTAAATTGAGAATAAGTTATAAACAAAGTAACTAGATAACACCGACATTCTACCTAATAAAAAAGACAATATGAAACTCATTATCAGTTGATTTATAGATTAATAAGTTTGATTGCATAAATATTTCCACAAAAACTTTTAAAAGAGAAAAAAGAAGGAACAAATAAAATGAATTTAAAGATAAATTAATTTGTAAAATATATCCTATATAGTTTCTTAAGACCTACTTTGTAATTTGTGTGTAAATTAATTTTAAGTTTTTTTTTTATAACAAATAAATAAGTATATTTGGAAGCATTAAAAAATTATGTCATTTTCTTTAAATGTTATTGAAGCTTGTATTTATAATAAAGTAAACTTTTGTGCCATAAATACCAAGAAGTGGAGAATTTGTAAGTTCTTTGTAATAAGTGTTTTTCTATATTTACAAAACTGCTTTCATAATTCATGTTTGTAATGATATGAAGAAATGGTATGTGCAACCTAATTTTAGAGGGTCCATTTTTATGTTATTTTTATTTTATTTCACACAATGGATTAATAAAAAATTACTAAAATGTATATATACTAAAAAAAACTCAAAAGTATACTAGATAAAAAAATGAATAGGTTGACAATCACAGTTATTCATACGAAGACTAGGTTCGGTATTTTTTTTTCAGCATGTGTTTTTCTAATAAAAATTAGAATAATATAAATAATTTATTCCACAGCTACATTTATTTAGTCAACAAAATGAATTAATAGAAAAAATTGATTAGTTTGATTGAAATGAAATTCAGCCCAAATCTCCTATTTTTGGGCCAACATTGTGTGGCCTTAGTTTAGCTTAACGGTTAACTTTCATCATATTTTCCCATTATTTAACTACAAATACATAAATATACTTATTCATTTAGATCATTATTATCAATTTATTAGATCTTACATACATAATTATTTGATATTTTATTGTTGAGTCTCTAAATGAATTGCAATAAACATTAATGAAGAGTTATTTATATTTGTATACGATATTACATATAAAACGACATTAATTTTATTTCAACACTCTAATGATGAATTTTACCATAAACATTAGAGTTGATGGATATTTTTCAGTAGTGAAAAAAATAAAATAGAAGAAATATTTTACCTAGATACACACAGAAAATGTCATATTACATAACAAAATTAAATTTGAATTTAAACTTTAACCAAATGTTCATCCTCTCCATTATCATCATTTAAATTTGTATCTTTATTTTCTCTTCTCTTTCAATATTTTCCATAATTCAAACATCATTAGAGAATTGAGATGAAATTATAGAGGCAAAATAAATGTTTTGTGTGTATATAAGATGTGTATGGCTGAAAAAAAATTTAATTATATTAATTTTTAATCGATGATGTTGTGGTGTTACAACTTTATATTAATTTTTAATTGAAAAATAAATTTTAATAACAATAGTATTAATTTGTAATTGGATGAAATGTATAAAATGACACAACATATAATAATGAACATTTTTAATTACATTAACTTTTAATTAGTTCTAGGTTTAATTGAAGTTAAATTTATTTATTAAAAACAGTAAAGAGACGGTGCAATAAATAATTTGAAGAAAACGTAAATTTATACGATTTTATAAATTTGTACGACGATTTTATGATCCTACTACGGTTATGATGGAATATAACTCGTAAATAGTATATAAAATTATAGGATTTTATGATTTTATAATTTAATTATGACTACATTATTCTTGAGAAATGACTTAATCTTTCAAATTCAGAAAATCTCAGTCAAAGAGGGTACAATCTCAAAATAGAAACCAAGTTCATACCAAATTTTACAAGAATATTAGGGTCGTGGTAAGAAGAATAGTAAATAATGTATAGTTAATAAATTGTGGTGTATTATTTGTAAGAAAACGGGGCAAAACGAATTTAATGTAACAGAGAAGTTAGGGATACATTATTTTCAGAACCTTTACCACAGCAAGAGAAAACAAATGAATAAAAACACAAAAATCATGTAATATAGTACACGGTTGGATGAAATGTCAGCATACATGTTCAAGAAAACACCAAAACAGTTAGATTCACCATGGACCAGCAGTGTCCATAATATATTTTCTCCATAAATAAAAAATAAAAAAATCTATCTTTGAAGATAGATTCCCACATTCCAATTTTGCATAATAGGGCAGTGCCCTTGTTCCTTAACCCTCCATAGTGGAAAGAAGTTACCCTAGGGTCGCTTTACCCAGCTGGAAAGCCCCATAAATAGAGGGTACCCCTTGTGGTGTTTATTTTGTTCACCATTGAATGAATAAGATGAGGATGTAGTAGAAGGACAAAGGGTTAAGGTGACAAGTCATGTCTTTTTCCTATTTTTGCGACCTTGTCTCCTACTCTTGCTTTCGGGTTAAAATAATACGAGTTCAAATTTTTTACTAATTTTTTTAATATTGTTTTCTGTTGAATATTAAAAATATATTATGTTAGTATTTTAAATATTTTTTTAATATATTTTAAAATATTAACATTAATGGTAATGATGTGTATTATGAACGTACAGTAAAAAAAATATCACAAAAAAAACAGCGGAAAATCTAAATTCAAATAATACATCTTAATAGTTACAATACATATACATAGATGATGGGTATGGGCAAGTGAACACTATAAGAGCCAGAGAAATCTCCATCACAAACCTCCATGGCCCACATTCAGGATCAGGCCCTTCCTCTCTAACATTAAAATCTCAGCTCAATGGGCTCTTACCCCCACCATGCAACCAGGCCCAATTTCTCTTGTCAGACTATGTCTACCTCTTGTCCCTCTTCAATCCCTGTCACATCATTTATACATAAACACATACCTACATACTAATACACACAAAAAAAATACAAAAAAGATAAAACTTTTACAACTTCACTATTCATCTCTAACATAACCTACTTTAACCTAGGAGTTGGTATCATATTATAATCTAATTAAGCCTTAAGTTTCTCATAAATAAATTTATTTTCAACCAAATCTTTATTAATTAGTATATTTATTGAGTATTTTAAAAAATTTATATTTTTTAATTGAATTTTTGTTATTAATTCTTTTTTTAATTGAGTGATGTGATTGTTATTTTATTTGTCATTTATTTTCTTGTTTTCATATATTAAAAAGTGTGAGATTTTATTATTAATATAAAATATTAAAGTAATAAAAATTTATTATTATTTTATATTAACTATAATTATTTATAGGACAATGATATTTTGACAACATTCTCTTATAATCAGATGTGATATCTTTAAAATATAGAAAGTAAAAGAATAGAAATTACTTATAAAATGTTATAAAGGGAGATTGTGAAGTATTGATATAAAGATTTGGTTGTGTAAGAAGAAAAGTTGATAGATAAGATATGGGTAGAGAGGGAAAGAGATAGAGAGGGTTGGTTGTAGTTGTAGGGTCATAATCAGAGCACTAAAAGAAGCAGTTGTTACTAGTGAGTGGGAAGAGGTAACCCTACTTCTTCTATCAACAATCGATAGCAATAAATAAAAATTGTCATGTTTTTAACTTTTTCAAGCCTTTGGACCACATCTTACTCATTGCTCATCTGTAACATATAACTACCTATTCACTACCTACTACCATTCATATACCTATTTTTTTTTTTAAGTTTCGTATTTGGAGCCAGTTCACCATTCTTTGATGCATTGCAAAGTTGCATGACATGCACTCGTAAAACTTGTTACATGAATTTTAGTGGACCAACAACATCACTCATTCTCTCATTTTCCTCTTGCGTGCTCTTTCAGCATTACGCAACTCAATTTTTTTTTATTCAAAACATATTATATGTATTTGTTTTTCTGATAAATTAATAGTTAGTTATTTGCATTTGTGCCATATCTAAGGATTATTGCTAAACTATATAAACTGTTTAGTTTTTTTTTTTCATCAATAAGAATACATATATTAATAAGAGGCAATTTGGTTACCTCAACCTATATACAACAACAATAAAAAAGTTACTCATCATATAAAGTAATATTTTACTAGCATTACAAACTCAGTATAGAAACAAAGATTATAATGATATACACTCAAACAAGAAGCAAACCCTTCATGGTTATGATTTGAATACAAAGCTTAACCATCATTTAACAATAGTATCATTTATTCTGCAAAAGATGAAGTCAATAAGACACACAAAGATAATACAAAGAGCTAATTCAACAAGACATTTGATGTAAACCAAACCAAGACTACAAACAATAGTGAACGAAATCTAAAAATATGAAGAGTGTATAGATAATATCACTTATAACTAGTGGCAACATACAACATACACACAAGCTCTATCATGATGAGCCAAAAAGTGATAAAGCACCCCAAAATTGAAACTTTTAAATTGAGAAGAGACATGTAATTGAACTCAAACATCAATCAGAATAAGAAAATGTTGTTGATGAATACTTATTGGTGATCTAAACCCATGCTTTAGTTTGAGTCAACCTAAATTCTTCTTCCATTTCTATTATTGCATTTTTAAAGATAACATCATTTCTATGTGACCAAATATCTCAAATAATAGTCATCCACGTACAAATTCACACGTTACTACATTTGGTATAAAAACATTACTTGAGTGATATTACTCCTTGCTTCAAGATTCTTGACTCTTATCACTTAAGCAACTTTCACATTGCTTAATTATGTTATTTTTATCCATAAAATTTTAAAACTATATTTAATGAACTCAAATTTAATGTTACTTAGCGAAAAACATATCGATATAAAATAAAACGATGTAATCTTTTTTAAAGAAAAAATTGTTTAACATGAAGTTAAGAATTTTTATAATTGATAATACTTTGATCTGATAGGTTAATATTATACTATATAGACAAGTTGCAATTGTTATTGTTAAGATTAATAGTATTAATAATCTTTTATGCAAATAACATTATTATATGAACTATATCATTTTTTTGTATTTTTTAATGTGCACTCCAATTGTTTCCTTAGAATATCAAATTTATACTAAAAAGTACACTACAAGAATTTTTTTATTAGAAACTAATTTTAAAAATAAAAATATTAATTATTATAGTAACCAATTTAGATACCAATTTACAAAATTAAAAATTATTGGTTACTAAAATAGTCACTATTATAAATAAAAAATAATAATTTATCACTAAATTTGTTACTAACTAATTAGAAACTAATTCATTTGGTAATCAAAACTTGGTGATTAATTTTTAGTGATTAATTATAATTTTTTTATTCATAATAATGACTATTTTAGTAATCAATAATTTTTAATTTTGTAAATTAATATTTAAATTGGTCAATATAATTACTAGCAATTATTGGTCAGTAAAATTAGTTATTAGTTTTTTTTTTTTGCAGTGGTAATAGAAATCCATTTAAGGAAAAAAAATCAAATTAAATTTTTTATAAAAATTAAACTTTCATGCGTTTTTTTTCTAAAATTTTATTTTTTATTTATTTTTTATATATTTTTCTATCCTATACTTTCTTAAACAATTCGTCAATTAAATTTTAAATATTATTTAAATTAACAACAAATTTTATTAATTTAACATACATACTTAGTATTTTCTTGGAAAATATTCTTCGAGCATAGCATGACCCACTACTATATGCCTAATTGCTTTATCATTTTCTTAAGGAAATTTTGCTCACCTATAACTACTTGGAAAGGAATAAATATTTTAATAATGTGTATATTATTGGATGGTGTTGCAAAAAGTTCATACAAGTTGATGAAATGCTAATTTTAAATTCTTTTTGAACTATTTTTGTATTTATATATCATGAATTTTAATTAGAATTTTGAAATTGAAAAAGTATATATCATATGATGGCACTAAACTCCTCTTACCTTGAGACAGCTATATTGCATTACAAACCCTAACCTTATCTGTTTTCCATTTGGTCCAAACAACCTTAACACGCCTTAATAATGTTCCCTGTTTGCCAGCTGCAGAATAAAAGTACCTTATTATTAAATTATTACGCACATTAAATTGCTGAAATGGAATTTCGTTGACCTTTTAGATACATAGAATCCAATTATATACACTTTCTTTTGATAAAATTAGAAAAATTCCTCAATCAATCTAATCTTTCAAACCATGCACTATGCACCACTTTTAAAAGATATATAATTTCTCATCCTATTATCTAAATTGAAAATCAGACAAGAATGGTTGGTTCAAAAAAATGAACCTGTGTCAAGCAATTAGTTCAAGTAAATTACAAGATTGACTTGAGAAAAAAAATCATAAATTCAATAAGAATGGTTAAATTGGATTCATTAAAAAAATAGGGTCAAATATTTTTTTGTCCCTTGATTTTCGGTAAATTTTGAAATTAGTCCATTTCGAAACTTTAGACCAATTTAGTCTTTCGTCTTTCGAAACACGTGAATTTAGTCATTTTAATCAAATTTTGTTATGTTTATTTGACATTTCAAACGCGTTTCATAATAGTATTTGACTTAACATTAAAACAAAAATGTGTCAAACAATATAAACAACTCAAATACAATCCTGAGATGCGTACGAAACATCAAATAAACTTAACAAAATTTGATTAAAAAGACTAAATCCACGTATTTCAAAAGATAAATGACTAAATTGATCAAAAGTTTCAAAAGGGACTAATTCCAAAATTCACTTAAAGTTAAGGGACCAAAAACACATTTAACCCCAAAAAAATAACAATACTTTGTTTTAACTTTTTTTTAATTTAAAATCAATCTAATTTTTTATTTTATATATAAACTTGTAATTATTAATAAATATTATAATTTTTTTTAGTTTAACTTGTTTTTAACTTTTTGGAAAAAAAATCAATCTATTTTTGTTTTGTTTTATGTAAATTTTTAATTATGAATAAATATTTTTAACTTGTATGGTCAAATATTTCATTTAAACTTGTATATGTTTTTTAAATATTAAGAATCAACAAATTGATGCTTTATTTTAGTTTTTAACATTGTAAAAGAATGATATTATATTTTAATATTGTTTAATATATTAGTTAATTATTGTAATAATGCTTTTAATAGTGATTCGATCTCAAACTCAACTATGCTGAATCCAATTATTGAATCTTTAACTATAGTGTCGTCATCGATTCTAAAAATATTTAACGTAGCATGATTTGTTTTGTATTTTTTAGTAAATGATATTTTGTTAAATTAAGTAAGCATCTTTCTTCTATCCTTATACTTCCCTTCCTTTATTATTTTTTGAAAAACATTACAAGAATATATATATTTTTGCATTGCACCAACCTAAGTATTTGAAAAACGTAGAGTGTATGGCTATAAGGAAGAATACCGTATGTGTTAAAAAATGGGAGGTATTTATGCAATTTCATGGAACCTAGAGGATGATTAATGTATTTTATTCTATACAATTTTTTTTTTTATTTTTCCAATTTTATTGACAGATTAGAACTCATAATTCATTCGAATAATTTCTAAGAAATGTGTGAGTGAGGCCAAATTAAAAAGTTGAGTTGATTTGTGGTGGTGGTCGTTGATTTTGAAGGCAATTAGGTGTTAGGTGTTACATGTGGTATTAAAGTAGGGCATCTTTCCTAGTATGGTGTGGTCTGAGGATGAACCATTTGGAGGACATTTAAAATCTTTGGTACTAACAATGGTGGGGTGTGTTTTTCAATGCAAAAGAGGTGAGGTATGGAGAAGGAACAACGAACAACTCTTAGAGGATAAGAGAGATACATTGATGGATGAAAATATTCATAGAAATGGAAGATATATGAAGGTTGCTCAAGTGTGAGACTATAAATTTTAAAATAATTTAGTGAAATTATTTACTACTACCTACACCAAGAAGATGCATATGGTTTTTAGTAGCTCTTTACTAGAACTCGAAAGTTATTTACTCAGAGTAATTTAAAGAAGATGACCTTTTAAGAAATTTTCAAGGAAGTGCAAGTTTCTTCCTTTGTATGGTGTGGTTCGAGAACAAATCAAGTAAAAGTTGTAGGCATGTAACATCCTTCTTAGACTCAAGCAATCTAATTATTATATGACGTAAAAATTCTTATCAATAGTATATTTTGTATAGATAAAAATAGTTGTAAAGAAATTGACTTTAAGTCTAACTCAAGTGACTTGAAAGATAAGGTTAGCACCCACTTATATATTGTAAACTAGCTTCATCTCTAGTAGATGTGAAACTTCTGACATATCCCCTCACGCCAAGACATAAACATTTCAAGTGTGAGACTAGACATTAATGGGTGGTTCAATAACGGTTGAAACAATAAATTTAACAAACAAAAACTTCGTCGGGATAGGTTTTATCTCATGATTTTGATGTCATGTTAAGAAATTGACTTTAAATCTAATTCAACCTCACAAAATCGGTTTGTAATAAGGTGAAATTTTTTGTACTCATTTATATATTGTAAATTAGTCTTATCTGGTTTATAGTGCTCTACTTTCTCATTTCTGGTCAATGTGGGACTTACTCATTTTCTGCCCTTTTCTGTACCGCCGTTCTTCTTAACGGGACACGCTTGACCTGACCCACACTGTCAGGAAGACTTTCAATACTAGGACCATACTGGTACTGCACTCGTCTGAGCCGGTATTAACCATCGGCTCTGATACCACTTGTTAGGTTTATAAGGAGGGGGTATCACTGGGGAGATACAACACCAATGAGATCTGAGCCTAACCACATAAGACACTGACACCACTCTCAACCCAAAACCTTAAGGCAATGGGTTTATGGGTCTTTATTCTTATATAGTGCTCTACTTTCTCAAGTGTGAGTCTAAGCACTATATAAGAATCAAGACCCATAAACTCATTACTTTAAGGTTTTGGGTTGAGAGTGGTGTCAGTGCCTTATATGGTTTGGCTCATGTCTCATTGGTGTTGTATCTCCCCAGTGAAACCCCCTCCTTATAAACCTAACACTAACAATAGTCAATATGACATATGATACCATAATAAATAAATTTTATTTTTGATGAATTGGTATTTTTTTTCTTAAATGTGCTAATAAAAAATTATTATAAGATCTAAAAGTGAAATAAAGCTTAAACTTTATGGAGTCATCATATCATATTTCCACATGACTTCTATGCAACACTTATTATACGACATCTAAGAGAACATGCAAGACCAAAGACGAAACTCACAACAAGGTCCAGCGCAATTTGAATTTGTCAAATCATCTTAAGAAACCATCAACATATTCCACTAAAATCTTTGACCCGTTAGACTAACCTTTTGCATTTGTATACTAAGTTGGTGTTGTTTGTACACAAAAAGGATGTTCAGTGCAAAAGGAAGTTTGAAGCATTACAAGTTCGGTGCAACAAAGATCTATGTCAACTAAATGGTTATTAACCTCCGCTATAACTCTAACATGGAATAAAAGCTCTACATGTAATTCACAACAACTTTGTTCAATACATATATAAATAGAAGTCTTGTCATGCATAACAAATTAACAATCTTGCAAAAAAGTATCAATGTAGTTTCCATGTGTCACTACTTTAGGATATTAAGGGTAGATCATAAAATATGTTGTAGAAAATGTCCGCTACATTGTAAAACCTTCACTTTGTGAACATATATCTAACCAAAAAGTTTCAATTTGTATATTTTTTTTTGGAAAGTTATCTCATCATCTAAAATAATTGTTTTGTTACAACTAAGAGTGACATCTGTAAAATACTAGGAAAAAAAAACTATAAGTGACTTTAGTGAAAAAAAAAAAATCAATGTGTTTGTATTCATTATTTAATTAGTGAAATCCTTTACAATTTGTAAAATGACTTGAATGTAACTCAAAATTAGGTTGAATAAATATAAGTGTAAAGTGTTTTATAGCTTTGCCTATTACACTTGTACAAACCTTGGTTATCTTTGACAAGGTCTTTGCTAAGATTGTTTGATAAAAAAATTTCAACTAGTAAAGCATCATTACCGAATCATCAAGTGAAAATATTTAGAAATATCAATCTATTAATTATAGGTAATGGTAAGGGTAAAGTTTAATCACGAGTAAAAAAAGATGAGTCACACATAAAAAATGACTCTGGACAAGTTTCTGAGAAATGGATCATCCTACACTAATTAGAGCCAAATTCTCCATTTCTTTGCTATTAAATAATTCTACTCGTGATGTGAACATATTTTAAGATTTAAAACACATTTACCATTGTTTATCAATTTTAAATCATATTTTGTAATACTAGTAAATAAAAGATCCATACTTTTCTTTTCCTATATTACTTTTAATTATATTTTAATGTCACAACACAGAAAATCTACACTAATAAGTTAAATAAATTTAAAAAAAAAAAGCTTAATTGATTAACTAATGATGAGGGAAAAGTAGGAAAGAAAAACTCTTATATCTACCCAAAAGGAACTACATAATCTAAAATGCAAACTATACATATATTTTATGTAAAAGTGTATATCAAATTAAAATTAATATAAATTTTAAATTTTAAATCATTAAAAAATAACGTGATAAAAAAATTGTCAATATACCACATCGCCTATATTTCTACTCGTTAAAACAGAGTTCGTGATATTATTTGAGTCAAAACGTGGAGGGAAAAAAAGGCCATACATTTGAAACTTTTCGAAAGTACAATTAAGCCCTCCTGATTTTATAAATCAATTTGATGGAACATTACAAAGACAAAGTTCTGTTTTGTTAATTTTAGTAACCTATTAGGTTGTCCATTATAATTTTAACGGTTTAACTCCAAATTGGTGATTTCCTCAAAGTGATAATATATATATTTTTGATATGTTTATAAAATTATTTTTAGTAATTATATATTCATGAGTTTCATGTGAAAATAAGTGAAAATATAAAACTGTGCAACATAAAAGTTTCAAGCATTTATTATGTTTTTAAATAGAGTCTCTCTCCAAACCATTATAATGCAGAATGCTTAATTAGTAAGTTTGTCCTTGATGCTATTATTCACTTTGGTTCAAAACTTTTTAGTTCAATAAGTCACATAATTAAATCAATTCCTTTAGTTATATTTGTATAAACCACCTTAGCATTTTTGTTGTAAATGTTATGAGTTAGTGTGTAATATTTTTTTTTGACTTAAATACCTTTTTGTCCTCATTCTTATAGTGTTTGTTGCGGATGATTCTTATAGTTAAATGCTTAATTTCTTTAGTTATGTTTGTTACGAAATGTTTCAAATGGTCATCATTTTCGCAATTCGTGTTTTATTTGGTCATTTACTATAACGTCGTTTAAATCATTAATGGAGCATTGTACAGGTCACACGGTTTGTACTGTAAAGATACGTGTAAAAGTAATACTTAATGTTTAAAAATTAAACAAATAAATATATTGTAAAATTGGAATTATAAAATATGGACACAAAATAAGGAAATCCTCCCTTTATATGCTAGTAAATTTTTTTAATTTGTATAGAAATTTGAGTTAAAATCAATAATATTTATTTTCAAAACATATAACTAATTTTTAAAATATTTATTAAATAAAATAAATTTTAAAAAGATTTTTAGAATAACGGTCAAAGATAAATTATTTTTAAAATAATAAATAAAATTGGAAAAATTAAATATGTACACAAAAATATTTTTAAAATAACTACTAAAGATCGAGAAGGTTTTTAGAATAACGATTAAAATTAAATTATATATAATATAATTAATTTTTAAAATAATAATTAAAGATAAAACTGAAAAAATATAAAAAAATATGTTTATTTTATATATATATATATATATATATATATATATATATATATATAAATATATATAAAAATAATATATTTAATATATATATATAAAATAAAAAAAAAATATAAA
>Ga0214545_1002167_pt1 | contig 37800 bp, 29 predicted proteins | sample CNSS4metaG_FD_160064 | JGI IMG/M metagenome (GOLD analysis project Ga0214545, IMG submission 160064) | Root nodule microbial communities from cowpea collected in UCLA plant growth center, Los Angeles, California, USA - CNSS4 | ecosystem: Host-associated > Plants > Roots > Nodule | place: USA...
TATATACAAATGTTAGAGTTGGTTTAAAATTAACAATTTTATAAATTTAAATATAAAATTTTAAAACAATTTTGTAAAAAGTTAAAATAAATATATTTAAAAAATTTTAAAAAAATGGACTGAAATGTAATAAAAATAACAAATATATGGACCAAATTGAGATTCAGACAATGATTTGACACGTGTCACCTTACTGACTTGACACGTGGAACAATACTGACGTGACACGTGGCATGAATAATTTAAAAAAAAAATTAAAAAATTTTAAAAAAAGTTAAAAAAAAAATTAAAAAATTTTTAAAAAATTCAAAAAAATTCAAAAAAAATGTGGAGCTGACACGTGGCACATCTTTAACACCGTTAACTCTATACTAACGGAATGGACCTAATTGTTACACATTTTCAAAAATATGGACCTAAGTGAGACTAAAAAAAATCTTATAACCTATTTGAGATTTTTCAACAAAAACATGGAATAAAGGAATATTTTAACCTACGATGTGTAAGAGGATTCTTATAAGTATGATTAGAGAAAAAGTAAAAGAAGTTTAATATAAAGTGTGTGGTAATATACAGTGTGTACTTTCATTGTGACATTGATTATGTGAGGCAAGGAAAGAGGAATAACTGGATAACATTGTGTCATGTCATGTCCATGTGGTTTTCACAAATGAGGTTGTCTGCTATGTCTCGTCACAATCTCTTTAATGCAACTTCCCACTCTTCACATTTGAATTTTGAATCACATTCCACTCCAATAATATCAATGCAGATCTGTAACACACACAATTGTTTGGGTTCTGCATCATTGTAATCGATTCTTCAAAATAATACAAAGATTGTTCTCTTGGGGTTTCGTTTTTCTTTTTCTTCCTCTAAATTTGAGTCTCCAGAATTTTTTTTGTGAGAATGTGCTAAAATTTTAACACTTCTGAAAATACCTTTAAATTATGGTGAAATTTTAACTCATTGTGAAAAAAATAGTGTTTAAATAGAACTGATAGGTGGAAATATTAATTGTCTTTATTTCTCGAGGAGTTAATGGGTCACTAATGCTTGTGATTCTGGGCTGAGCCTCATTTATGCAAGTCTGGCCCAAAACTGCAAGCCCCGAACTAAGACAAGCTTTTGTTTATTGCTTTAAAAAAAAAATTCTTTTCTTTTAAATCTATTTATTTCTGGAGGACACTTGAAAGTATTAATTCCTTGAGCACGCTTGGTCTGAATTTGTTTTATGAAATGGATTTCAAATGAAAAAGTGACTGTTCTTAACTTATGCTTAAAAGGAATAAATATGAGGGTCTTATACTTTATCTATGAAAAAGAAGAATAAAATCTGTAAGTTAAAATTAAGACAAAATCAATTTATTAAATAACTCATAGATAAATTAATAAAGAAACTAATTTTTAATTAATAAAGAAACTGATTTTTTTTTCTTTTTCCTTATAAAATTTTCCACACACTTACAGTTTTAACTATTATACATATGTACACACACACACACACATATATATATATATATATATATATATATATATATTTATTTATTTTAAGTTCATTAACATTCCACTATGGAGAAAGTAGCATAAAGAAGCCATACATTTTCACTTGGTATTCAAATTGTCTGAGTGAAGAATAAAGACCAGCACTCCACTAAGATATTACAAACTATTTCAAATACAAATACTATAATGTTAATAGAGATTATGGAGACTAAAAATCCTAGCAAATTTGCCTTTTATTCTCACCTTGCTAATGTTAATAGAATTTGCGGCTTCGAATCTGCACCTTGCTACCATAGGCATGGCATGAGTTCAGATTTTGAATGGTTTGCTAAATTTCGACAATGCCTTTAGTAATGAAACTCATTAGTCAATCACTTATACTTTCTAATGACAATTTTTATGATTTTAAATCATGTTTATGGCGGAGAGAGAGACACAAACAGGATTTAAACAAGATCTAGTTATGTTCAAATTTTGCATGAGAGAATCCATTGCCCTTTTCCAGGTATCTTAATAAAGAGCTTAAACCCCAGGTATACCATTTTGCCTCAAAATCAAATAGAACTGCTGAACTAAGGAGATTTTGTGGACAAGAAACCTTTCTGGTGATATCTACATCCATAAAACTTAGATAACTGAAACCAAAAAGTGACATATTACACCTCACTGGTTCTTCTAATTATAGACATAATCCGGTGCTCACAGAAAGCATAATACCTCAAGAAAACAAAATGCTAAACCCTCTTCATCTCTTAGAATTACTTGAAAGACAGACATGCTGTATAAGCAGCGAGCACAGCACAAAGAAGACACAAGTATAAAATCGTATCATCAATTAAGAGATGTAGAAGTAGAAGCAAGGAGTTGATTGACGAAAAAATTGTAAAAGAGAGACAATAATATTATAACATAATATACACCTTACCCTACCATAGTTATATGAATAGCTGAAACGAACAGAACAGAACAAAGTATCATTAAACCTTAAAACAACACTGTCATCCACCAATTTCAATACATTGTGGAAAATGGCAAATGTAAAACCTCAGTTGTCAAGCTCCATTGCCTGGGCAGCCTTGGCTTTAGCAAGGGCAGTCAACTTGACCTTCACTTTTCTCTTCCCCACCTGAAATCCACCCTTTTTCTTGTTGCTACCATCAACCTAAATACCCAGCAAAAACAAAAACCAAACAAAAGACATTAATCTTCAAAACACAAACACATAAAAATGTACACAATTCAAACTTTCTCTACTTTCAGTTTTCCTTCGAGTCCAAAGTTAGAATCCAATATTCAGATCATATAGCATACATTCTGTTTATCCTATTTCAGCTTTCAACTCTTTTTTATTTCTCTCTCAACAGGTTTCAACTTTTTTTCAAATCAACAAGGTACCTTTGGAGGTAAACCTGAATACTAAGAAACCTTCAAACCTCTGTTCGTCACATTAGAAACTAACCCCTTCTGCACTAAACCCTAAATCCAAAAACCAATGGGCAGCCACCATTGGTTACTTCAGCATTCAATCAATTAAGAAGAATGACAGAGTTTAAATTTGATCCACTATCTCAGCATTCAACAACCAGATTTTTCGCATAAAAAGCTAAAATCTTTTTACATAACAAAATTAAAACCCAAACGAAAAACAAGAAACCTAAAACCAAAAATCTGCAACTTTTTTAACCAAAAAATAAATAAAAATCCCAGCGAAAAAAAAAAGGAACTGAGAGGCAAACACTGACTTTCATACTGTTTTTCTTCGCAAGGAGCTTATTCTCTTTCTTTTGCTTCTCTTGCTTCTCCCCTGAATGAAAATCAACACAAACACGAAAATCAGAAGATGAATATTGAAAGTGAGATTGAGTACGGTAGAAATCGAAGATTACAGTACTTTGGAGATCGAATTCGTATTGCTTCTTTCTCTTGGCGAGGTTGTTCTTCTTCGACATTGTTCCTCTGCTTCTCAATCGACTCCCAACACTGAACGGAGAAAGAAAGTTAGGTTATGATCATTTAAACCCTAACCCTAGAAATTTGTTTTAGTTAATTTTCTTCTGGTACATCAGTTATTTAATATTTTGTGCGTGTTTTTTTCTTATTTCTTAAAAACCGTTTTCATTTTTAAAATAGAAATATATCCAAAGATTTTTTAAAATTATCATTGAAACAATATTTGTAAAAAAATTTAAAAAGTATTTTAAAAAAATTATGACTATTTTATGACTATATTATCAATTAGAAAATCATTTTAAGATCAAATTCTCATATTATTTTACAATAGTTACTTTCTAAAAGAATTACAAAATGACAGTAAAAAATGTGACCTGATATTTGTTTTCTTACGGAAATTATTTGAAAAATATTTCAATATTATATAATAAAGTGTATTTTTATCTAGTATCATTTCATTTAGAAATAAATTCTCTATTTATAATAGATTACAAAATTATTATTTCAAAAAATTTTATTGACACCGATAGTAGTAGTAGAAGAAGAAAATAAAGAAATATGAATATGAACCTTCCATTTCTTACTTACATGGGAATTTAATATTTGTGTTTTCAGCACTATGATTTGTCATCAACTTTTTAATGTTGCGCGTGACTAAATAAAACTTTGCAATTAACTTCAAAATGTAAAAGTAAGAAAATTTGAATCAAAAATTAATTTGTACTTTAACTTATATTATTAATTTCAAAATTATTAAAAATTCACATAAACATTGTATTAATCAATAAGTATTATAATGTTAAAGTGATTTTGAATACTTTATGTAATTTTTTACCTCTTAAATTTTTAGATAAATGGGCTCATTCTCTACTTTTTAAATTTTTTTTTCTAATTTTAAATCAACTTTAAACCTAAATAAAAAATATTTAATAAAAATATGAATTTAATAAAAATATCAATATAACATCTATATACAAATTAAATTTGGTCCCAATTTGAAAAGAGGAAAAATTGCTCTATTTTAAAAAAAAAACTTATAACCAAATTGAACAAAAATAATTATCCTGACATGTGGCATAATATTGGTTTGACATATGAACATTTTTTTTAAATTAAAAAAATTAAAATAAAAAAAATAAAAAAAAAATGAAATGACATGTGGTAGTTATTGTTCACAGTCCGTTAAGTATTTTAACGATGTTAGCAAAAAGGGTCAAATTAGACAAAATTGACGAATATTATGACCAAATTGAACAAAAAAAATTAATGACCAAATTCTAGACTTAATTTTGGAAGACGAACGTAATTGAGTCGGATTCTTATGAAGCCATTGCATTTTGGACAATGTAAATTCTCATATCATTTGCAGGATATAATACATTTTGAAATCGCTTCTCGAGACTAAAGAATTATTTCAACTCTCACCACCTAAACATCATTCTTTATGTGAGTTTGAATGTTTGGTAGAATTGGGATGACCTTGTGTCAAAATCCCTAGTCAATACATATGCTAACATTATATAATATGAGATATCTCCTTAGAAATTACCATATTCATACATATTACCCACACATAAGGTAAAACAATTCAAATACCAATAGATTTTGGTAAATAACAGCTAGGTTCTACTCAACCTCACATTTATGACATAATACGGTCCTAACTCTACTCAACCTCACTCTTAAAATCCACCATTAAAATCTCATGTTCTTAAACTTTAATTCTTGCACAACCATCAAGTGATTCATTTCCTAAGTTTGTTCTTCTCTTAAACTTAAGCTCACTTAATGAATCCTTTTCTTATTCAGCAAGACACCCCTAGAGGTATGGTCGACCAATGAGATATAAACTCGTCCACGATTAAGCCACCTGGACTCATTGGATTTTTCAAAAATATTTTCTTCCAAGGTTCACTCGCTCACAACTAAGACAATTGGAAGTTGTTTTGCTAGGCTCTCCCAATGAGTCTTATCTCACCCGGTTAATGAGCCCATATGAGCTCACTAGATTGATCAATTTCATATTTTTCCAATGAGCGGCTTGCTCATTCAACGAGCCTGGATAAAATCAATAACTCAACATATGTATCAAATCATTTATTTGGTCCATCTAATCACTCTTACACTTTTATTAGTTCATAGATAACATACATACAAGTTCAAAACGTCTTTGATTGACTAAATTGACCAAAATGATACATCCCAAATAGTTCAACAATCACAAATCGCATGCATATTACACATTTAAAGCTACATCAACCAACATCACATACCAAATAATCATATCACTTCATCAATACTCAACATATCAATTCATACCATCAAAGCATAATCATGCATAAAAACATTACTAGCTTACCTGGATTAACTCAACCACGACTCCTAACAACTTTAACTTCAATATATTGTTATCTACACAAAGAAAACTTAAATCAAAGATTTGATCATATCCTAACGATCATAAATAAACGAGATTCATCTAAAACTCTTTTAAGCCATATACAAAAACCATGAGGCTACAAGCAACACAAGAAAGAAAATGACTCGAGAAAGAATAAAAGATAAACTTACTTTGTTTTCAACTCTAATTGAGTGGATGTGTAGTATTTACAATAATGACTCCTATTGATTTAAAAATGAGTTGAACCAACAACCTCTCCCACCCTCCCTTCCAAACCCTTGAAACCAACTTTATAACTCTTAAATGTTAATGAGGGAGTTGAACCCACAACTTCTTCCACCCTCCCTTCCAACTTTACCACTAAACCACCTTATAACTTTGTTTTCAAAATCTCGGTACAAAATTTGCAACAATGAAACTTACATCACAAAGCGTGAGAAATTTTTTTAATATACTTTTTAAATATATTATTAGTAGTAGTAATAAAAGACTCTCATAAACTAATCATGTTTTTATGTTTTGAAAGGAATTAACCTTTTTATGAAGCAATGAATTATGGTTTGAGTTCTTGGGAGAAATGCTTCACATTTGATGGTATATCACCTAATATTATGTTTTCAATATAAGACATTATAAAAATACTTAAGAAAACTCCAAGATAATTTTTATCAAAAGGATAAATTGTCCTATTTGTTTCTATGCCTATACAGAGTATTTACTAATATATTTATAATGTGTTTAGACATATAATTTTCAGAAGAGTTAACTATGTTTTTGGTCCCTAAATTATTAAGTGATTTTGGTTTTGGTTCTTACTTCAAATTTTGATCTAGTAATTAGGTCCTTATCCTTTTGAAATCCATGGAAACCATCCTCAATGGCCAACATCGTTAGTGTTTTTCTCTATGTGGCAAATGGATTGTCACACCACCCTTTATTTTTGGACACGTGTGAACCCTTATTCCATCTTCTTCTACAAGAGGCTTCTCTTCCTTCCCCATTCACATAGTTGAGCCACCCACCTAGCAGTTACCCACCACTACCACAAAGGAAACTCATTATCACTCTCATGTCTTAACCACGTGTTTTCTTCCATTATTACTCTCCTTAAATTAATTTTCAAAAAAAAAAAAAGAAACCAATCATAATCTCAACTATAACACCCGTGAACATTGGTGATAGTGCCTTCACTATTATTTCTTTTCCATATCTATCCTCTTCATATTTTTATTTTTGGTTTCATTCTCTTCTCAAAGAACCACCTAATCTCACCTCATTGTAGCTTTGTCTTCCATCTTACACGTAACAACACAAGCCAAACAAGAACTTCTTCTTCCTTCCTTAACCACCAACATCAAACTGTGCTTCTACAACAAAAAAAGAAACCAATATCAGATTTAGGGTTCAACCAAGTGATTTTCAACCACGACGTCAATGCGATGGTGGTATTGGTAGGGTTATGGTGTTCCTAATCTATGGCTTGGAAGAGAAAAAGAATAGGAGAAAATGGAGATCGAGGTTTTTGAAGATGGAAGAACGGTGGGTGACGCTGGCGCGATGCTCCAGTCATGCTGGTGAAGGCGAACAACCTCTTTCCAAGCTCGTTGTTGCTCACGACTAGAGGCACTACTAGCGTCGATGACACTTCTCATTTCTCCTCTTCTCTAGTCTTCTTTGTCTTTATGAATGAGAGGATTATGGAGGAATTAAGAGGATTAATGAAAATTCGTGTTCTGAAAATTGATACCGTGTTGCTTTTTTTTTTTTTTTTTCAGGTGCTGGCCAAAATGGAGAGAGAATGGAAGTGAGTCTCGAGTGGTGTTGGAAGATTGGAATGAAGTTGCAATGGCGTTTAAAAATGTAGGAATATGTTATGAAGGTTGAAGGTGAAGGGTGGAGGCAATGGAGGAACCAAATGTAATGAGAGAGTTTGAATATATTTGTGTGAGTTGTCACAATGTGGAAAAGTTGGCTATGTGGGTGTTGGAACGAATGAAGATGCTTTATGTTTGTTTGTGATCATTTGGTGTAGGTGAAAGATGATTGAGTTGAAGTGGAGTTTGTATGGGATTGGAGAAGAATGAGGAGTGTGAATATGTTAAAAATAAATTTTATTTAATCCAAGAAGAGAATTTATGGAGATGGACGGTGAAGGTTGATAATTTGTGAAGATGGAAAATGTGATGAAAGGGTTAGAAGAAGATGAGATACTTTGTGAGTTAAGTGGAGAAGGGTTTTTTGAAGTTGGAGGTGGATGAATGTTTTCCTGTGTGTATTGAAATGGAGGACATGGAGGGAAGGAGGGGAAGAAGATAGTTAATGATAGTGGAGGACAAAGACCACGAGCTCGTTGAGGAAAAAGAAGCCTCTGGAAAAAGAAGCCTCTGGTGGTGGTGGTGGAAATTTTGGGGAAGCCCTAACTTGAGAAAGAAAAAATAGAGGGGAAAAATAATTTTACTTTTTAAATCAAATACTTTGCCACGTGTCTCAAACGAAATGCTAAAGTAAATCACCATTTGCCATGTCAAAGAAAACATTACCAGTGTTAACCAATGAATACTAATTCCATGAATTTTGGAAGGATAATAACCTAATTAGACAAAACTTTGAAAGAGAGAATAAAACCAAGATCTATTAATAGTTTAAGGATAAAAAACATAATTAATCATTTTCAAAATATAATTTATAAAAGGTTGGACTATTTATAATAAAATATATTGTTTGGATATAAAATTTAGTGAAATTGAAAATTTAAAAATTATACAAATAATTTAATTACTTAACATGAAAAATTTTAAATTTTTCCTAAAATATAATAACTTCTAAATTTGTATCTTCATGTTTTTTTTTTCTTATATTCTTTCCAGTTACACCTCGACTAGATATTATTATGTGGTTTTGGTTAGGATGTTCCTTAGTTTAACATCAATTTCTTTTATACTAATATCATAGAAGTTTCTTTCTAATTAAAATTGATTAGGGTTATTGTTTAATAGTCATTACTAAGATTTTTTACTTTATCTAGTGTTATGTTTTAGGTTTAATAACTAAAGGTTAAATTAATTTTATTTAATAAATATTGAAACTCAATTAAATAAAAAAATATAGAAATTAAAATAAATTATAAACCTAAATATAACATATAATTATTAATTATTAATTAAGTTATTTTTCAACGAATGTTAAATGCGACTTTATTGACTTTAAGTAAAATTATTTTAAGTAAATATTGATGGTCTTTTCAATTACCATTAATAAAACGTAGGTTAGGACTATTTATTCACTAATTTCAGAATTTTCTTGATATCATTGAAATAACTATTTTAGTGTTATTGATGAGTAGGATATTTTTTAATTAATGTCAAGAAAATTAATGTTTTGTTCAATAAAGTTCAAACTTTTTAGTCAAAATTTATATATATATTATTTTCTAATTGACATAATTGAAATTAGGTATTTCAATGTAGATCAATAATTTTCTAAATATTTGTTCTCAGTTGCCGTTTCTTGATATATATATATATATATATATATATATATATATATATATATATATATATATATTAAATGATGGGATTTTTTTTATAGGTGTGAACTATATTTTTGTATTGAAATTTGTAATTGTTATTTTTAGTCAATTCATAATAACTATTTTTCCTATCAATATTAATGATAGTTTTATGATTTTTAATAATTATTTAAATAAAAAATGGAATTTAATAAACTTAAATGATTTAATCTAAATAAAACATTTTAAAATTTCAATAACTTATTTTTATAAATTGTAAAATTCCTTAGGTTAAGGTTTCTGTGTTATAGTTTTGCTTGTAACTTGAGTGCTTTGTTGGTATTTGATGTAGATATCAAACCATTTGTTTCAGCTTGTCACTTTGTGTATGTGAATGATGCCACCCTTTACCACCTGTAATAAGGGTGACATGGTCAACAACATTAATTAACAACATTGATCTTTGTGACATGTGTTTACTACAGTTTTATACCATAAAAAATTAAACCAAAAATAAAATAACACACATATATATTAATGGTAATAATCAGCCACCTATTAGAATGATTTGAGCATGAGAAATCTTGCTGGAGTTGTTAGACTTAAACATAATCATTTCGTGTTTTTCAAAAAGCAAGACAGATACAAGCAAAATTTCTACACTGTTAAATTAAACATCATTAACAATGTGGAAAAGAATACATAGCTTCAGCTACATATATAAAAGTCTTATGGGAACATTTTTCAACCAGTTTCAGTTATTGTTTCTCGGTAAATATGGAAAGAAGACATGATGAAAGAACATTACTTTTTATGATACTTCAAGAATCCACAAATTTAAATCAAACACACCGTTGAGTTTTCATAGTAAACTAAAAATGTAAAACTCTTTAAATTAAATTATTAACAAATACAACATTAATGGTTAAGTTTTTATATGGTTGCAGTGACAACAAACTTTAAATATATTATTTTGTATGTCTCTTAGCACTGTTTCAATTTTTAGTGGTTGCAGAAATGATGACCATGTTTATTACCATATTATTATTATTATTATTATTATTATTTATTTCCATTAACAATATGTTACAAATAAAATTGTCTCCCTTAAACTCAATTAGTAGCATTATCCTTTCTCTTTTCTTTAGTTTTTGTAAAATGCACACATTATTGATTGGTTGATATGCCAGCAAGAAATATTTGACTTGATAAGCTTTAGCCATGCCAGATAATCCTCCAAAACAATTGGCGGTGGAAATATATATATATATATATATATATATAATCACACTTTGACCAGGTATTTAGTTAATTTCAAGACTGGAGAGTAAAATTAAATTGAAGTTTGATAGAGTAGTGACTCAAATTTTAAGATTTGAATATTATAAAGTTAATAAAAAGAAAATAATTATTTCTAATTCAATGACTCATTATAACTCAATTGACACATTTAATTTCTGTTTACTGTTACTTATGGGTTCTCAGATTGTAATTACATCTCGGTCAAATTTCATCAAATGATCCTAATGTCAATTATGTATTGATATGGAAAGTAATATTTTACTGCAACCAACCATCTTATAAGAAATCTTAACAATAAAAAGCAAAACTTGAAACAATGGAAATGATAAAATAAAATAAAATGTACAAGAAAATGTGTTATGCCAACAAATTCTTAATAAAAAATTGTTTAAATAGCATACAGATTCCTGATCTTGAACATATACTCATGACATACACTCATGACATGTCGGTAATAATTGATTTGTTTATTTATTTATTAAAACCAAAAAGGCTAAAAAAGAAAATGTCAGAAAACCAAAGCCATAGCTCTATCATTCATCACCATCTTCTTCTTATTCTTCTGCTTCTCAACAGATCTTCAGTTCAGCTTTGAGTTCTCACCCAACACCTGTATTTTTCTCCTCTCAAGCTGATTTTGTTCATAAAAAAACTGAATTTTTCATATTGTGGGGTTTGAGCATTTTACTTGATCTGTTGGAACCGAGAGGGGGTGATTTGTAGAATCCTGATTTTCTGAAGAGAAAAGATTATTGGGGTTTGGTTGGATCGAGGGAAAGACTTGAACTTTGCAGATTGCAAAACGAGGTTCTCTGGGGACGAAAATGTGGATCTTGTAAAAGGTGTTGATTTGATCGAGAAAGAAAAGAAAAGACGAAAAAAGACACATTTTTTCAGCTCCAGGTGGTTCAACTTTTTCCTCTGCCATTGGAGAAGGTTAGAAGAAGTTTAAAAGGTGAAGTAGCCTTTTGAGTAGGTTGAAAAAGTTGGTGCTTTTTGCTCAGCATTTTGGTTATGAAGACTTGAGTGTAACTGAGTTGACTTGAAGCAAAAAATCCCAAAAAATAGATAGAAAATATAGATGTTAAAACATTAGTAGGTAGGCTATTATATGAAGTTAAATCTTCAACATATGAGTGTTTGTGTTTTATTTTTACTTGCACATTTTGAGGAATGCAGTAATTCTTCATGTCTGGTGTTCTTTAGCTTTTAATGCTAAGGTGGTAGTAGTTAGACTGTCATACTTAAAGACCATCTTAATTGGAGTTGTTGCTGTCATTAGTTTGGGTTGTGAGAACATGAACTTGTCTACAAAAGTACTAGTATTCCATCTTATGCTTAAATGAAGAAGTACTTTTCGGTTTGTTGTGCTTTTATGGGTTGTTAATTTTTCTACGCTACTTATTCCTTCTTCCTTCCAAAAGGTTCCTAATGTTCGTAAAATCTGGAAAAAAGTACAGAATCTACAGATTATTCTGTTTCAATTGCTTGATTGTTTGTATTGAAATATTTGAAGATCATGTTGATACATAATTTGTGCTATAATCAAATGAATCTTTTTCACTTAAGGGAAGCTTTTGAAGTGATTCACAGACAATTCTGGCTTTGTTACAGATACATAAGCTGTGGTATCAAAGCCAAATATGAATGTGTCTTGTGACAGTGCATAGGGTTGATAGGGTGCAGGTGGATCTGAGTGGACTGATTGTCATTTTCAAATATTTTCAGTAAAGGCTGGCTTGTCATTGAAAGTGGAAGAGGTTTTCATTGCTTCAAGTTTGATTTCAGTCTTCCAAAATGGGTATTCAGTGTTCCAGACTCATGCCATGCTGTGTGGATTCACAGGTTAAGGCATCTGTTATTGAAACTCCAGATGCTGGTGGGTAAAGTGATACTTTAGTGCCTTATATAGTTCTAGATGAGTATAAGGAAATATGATATATACTTATTTGAACATTTGTTCCAGAAATTGAGGATAGTAGTGAGGTCAGTAACTGGCCTACATTCCGGGAATTTACACTCGAGCAACTCAAGAATGCAACATCTGGTTTTGCTGTTGAGAACATTGTATCTGAACATGGAGAGAAGGCTCCTAATGTTGTTTATAAAGGAAAACTGGAGAATCAAATGAGGATTGCTGTTAAGCGGTTTAACAGGAATGCTTGGCCAGATGCTCGGCAGTTTTTGGTAAGCTTATCTGTTCCATTTGATTTCTTCTCCAACCTTTCTTTTAGCTGTATATTCTCCTGGTCATGACCTTGCATTGCACAAATGCATTATTTATGTACTCTGCACTACTCAAATGACCATAGATGTGGACTAGTGCCAGTGAACCATCTGTGAAAATGATAAAGATAGTAAGTTCTGAGTTCTTTTTGGCCATAATCAAGTTTTCAAATGGATAATAATTCATCCTATATATTCTTCCCATGTTGCTTGGTCAATTTTGCAGTTTCGGTAACATGCAAGTGTGTCTAATGCTTAACATTGTATCTGTATATAACAATTTTCAATGGACTGAAAATAATACCAGATGTGTAGGTTTCATTGTGTTTATGAGTTATTGGTGTGCATTTGGTTGTTCTGCTACACCTTTCTTTTGTTTTCATTTTTGCTTTCAATTAATCAAAACAATTTTTTTTATAACTACAGGAGGAAGCAAGATCAGTCGGTCAGCTTCGTAACCAAAGATTGGCGAATTTGCTTGGATGTTTTTGTGAAGGAGATGAGAGGTTGCTTGTGGCAGAATATATGCCCAATGAAACACTGGCGAAACACCTTTTCCATTGTAAGAGATACATTTTTTAATCCCCCAAGTATTGAAAATCTGATCAGTGCTAATTTATGGTTTATGGTTTTGTTGTTTTTGTGCTTTTTTGTGCGGTTAATGCTCTACTTTGTTGGTGCAACATACTTAGTACATAAGCCACCAAATTTCTAACATTTTCTTTTTGGAATTTTCATGATGTTGTCCATTTCTTTTGTGTTTGTTGATTATCATGTTTTCTTGGACAAACTGAGCACATTATAAAAGATGCAGTGCATTATGTTATAATTATAATCACTTGAATAACTTTTATTTGATAATTACATTTTTTTCTCTTTTCTCTTTAGAAGTTGCTTATGTAGATCAATATGCTTTTAATTAGTTAGTAATTTTTTTTCTGAGATAAGTAATGAAGTGTAAACAGATTTTAGTCTTGGTTTCTGTCAATCATGATTTAGGTTCTAGCGGACAACTACTTTTATAAGATTTGACTGACTACAACTTGTTGGAAGATTGCTGTGTACAAAACTCTGTTTTAACTGTCAAATTACCAAGAAGCGTGTAAAATGAATATCAATAACTATGAAGACTTCTATGTAAATATGTAAATATATACTGTATTGGGAGGTGTCTAAAGTTATTTTGGATGGTGGAAGCAATGTCTTTACATGTTTTCTAGAGTCAGTCTTTACATGTTTTTCCAAACAGTGTATTTTTTGGTCCTTAAAAGTCTGATCAAAACATTGTAAGCTCGATCTTATACTAAGCTTATGTGACATACATATATTCTTCATGATGTTTGCTGCCCTTACTCTTCTAATCTCCTATTTACTTTGCTATATTGTTATGAATGTGTTGTTGGAATGATACTTTAAACACCAGATCCCTCAAGTTATTGTGGTGTGAAATAATGTGACCATGTGTCTAATCAGGGGAAACACAACCTATGAAATGGGCAATGCGACTAAGAGTTGTTCTACATCTTGCACAAGCTCTAGAGTACTGCACAAGCAAAGGGCGCGCTCTCTATCATGACCTTAATGCATATAGAGTTCTTTTTGACGAGGTAAGTTTTTGTGTATCCCCTTTTTATACACATCCCAATAATTAGATTAATAAAAATGTGTTAGAATTTTGCAGGATGGTAATCCCAGGCTTTCAAGTTTTGGTCTTATGAAAAACAGCAGGGATGGGAAGAGTTATAGCACAAATTTGGCATTTACCCCTCCAGAGTATCTCAGAACTGGTATGCCATATAATACGGTTTCTTTTTTTGTTAATTTGGCCTTCTTGCTTATGTTTAACACTTTATAATATTGAAATGAATATCTGTTTTTCATTTGAAAATTTTCAATTGTTTGTGTTATGTAGAGATGAGCAATACATGATTTCTTATATGTCTATGTTTTGTAGGGAGAGTAACACCAGAAAGTGTAATATATAGCTTTGGCACTCTTCTGCTTGACCTTCTCAGTGGGAAGCATATCCCTCCAAGTCATGTAAGTAATTCTTACTAATTGAATATAGGTGGAGGTTGATTTCAATGACTTATGAGTTCAGTTTAGGTCCTAAAATTTCCCAGTGTCTCTCATTGGTTTGGTTGGTAGACTCAAGTTTTTAATCTGTCCACGAATTTACCTTTTCCTTTTGCCTAATAAAACAAATGTGCTAATGCCAACAATTCCAGAAGTTTAAGTTTAACCATGGAAATTTAACAGGTTTCTTTCCTTGTTTTGATGCTAAAAAGCTTGAAATTTGTACAAATTGAGATAGTTCAAAACATTTATGTGATTATTATATTACTATATTGTATGTAAACTTGCATATGTGATTATTAGAAAATTTGGTGCAGGCGCTCGATGTCATTCGTGGAAGAAACCTTCAGATGCTGACAGATTCTTGTTTGGAAGGACAATTTTCTGATGATGATGGAACTGAGTTGGTACGCTTGGCGTCTCGATGTTTACAATATGAACCTAGAGAACGGCCTAATCCAAAGTCATTGGTAGCTGCTTTGGCTCCTCTTCAGAAGGAAACTGAGGTTGGTTTAGTATTTTTATGTAATAGTTAGGGATCATGTACTAGTTGTAACCAATGAGTATCTTGTTTTGAAGTTTTGTTTTGCTTAGTGCAGTTGCTTTGTAGGGGATATTCTTAAATTGGTCTAATTCAATGCAAACTGCAGAGACCTGAGCAAACTGAAAATTAAATAAACTAAAATCTGAAAGAATTGAGAGAAAGAAATATTGGATTGAACCAGATTTTAAACAATGATTTGACCCAAATTGAACTTACCCATATACATAATTTTATTTATAACATAATCATGTAACTCATACTGTAGAAAATTGTGATAAATATGTTTTCTTCATAACTTCATTCTCTCAAAATTACATCTTATTGAGATGTATGTCAAATTTATTTGGATATTTATTTTTAAAAAAGAACTAAGACTATGTTGTCTAATATTTTTTATAATCAGTCCCTCCGTTTCTTTATAAAGTCAATGTTTTTGAAAAAAAGTTTCCTATTTACTTTATTTCCAAAGTTCAAGATATCATTAATTTCTTTTGTCAATTGGCACTTGTTCTACCCCATTCTTAATTAATTTACATATTTTCCATGAAAATGGAAGTGAAAAAGAAACAACTAATATGCATTTATTATGAAATATCAATGAAAAAAAATATATATCAGTTATGTTCTTTAAAAAGGAACAAAGGTAGTACTAGTTCACTATGTTCTTTATATTTATTTAATATAAACTGCATGTTTAGAATTTATAAATGAAAATATAATTCAATCCAATACCACTTTTGAGTAGTCTGAATTAGAGATCATATTCAAATCAATCTAAATGGAAACATGGTTTATTTTTATGGTTATATTAGATGAATTTTTGCTTAGAAACTGATCAAAACTGAAACCTGTATTTATTTATATGTTTGTGTGGAGAAAAACCAGATTTTGTTCTCATATCTGTTCTCTTGTAACACGCACATCATCTCAAACAATTAAACTAACATTTATTTAGGCTCTATTTTAGACTTAAGGCATGTCTTTCTTAGCATGTCTTTATTATTCATTCAGGTTATCATATCTTTGCACACTATGCATGACAAACAGATTACAACAGCTTGGTTAATCAATTTGGAAGTTCAAGTTGTGATTATTTTTTCTTAACAATATTCCTTTATTCTCATTTATTTCTAGGTTCCTTCACATGTCTTGATGGGCATCCAGCACAGTACTACTTTTGCCTCATTATCTCCACTTGGTGAAGCATGTTCAAGGAAGGACTTGACTGCCATACATGAAGTTCTGGAAAATATTGGCTATAAAGATGATGAAGGAGTGGCAAATGAGGTTCTCTATCTAAATTATGTTTTATTGAGTTACTGCATATCTTTTAATTGTTGGGTTATCTTTCTCCACAAACCATGAACCGAATAACAAATATATATACATACACACATATGCACAACACACACATATATGTTCTTTAAAAGAAGATAACTTGTGTATCCACTCTACCTTTTTCTGGTATTGCAGTTATCATTTCAGATGTGGACTGATCAGATGCAGGAGACGTTAAATTGCAAGAAAAAGGGGGATGTTGCTTTCCGGCAAAAAGATTTTAGACTGGCAATTGAGTGCTACACGCAGGTAGATTACTTATGTTGATAAGTTGGACCCTATGATGCACGGATACGTCAATTCGGGTCATGTATCAGTGTCAGATACTTTAAGATATTTTACTGATATTTACCAACGAAGTATTTAATCTATAAAATAAAACTTTTATAATGACAATAATTTATATTATTTTGATAATGTTTAATACATATGATTTTAATTTGGATTCAAACAATATCAATCATACATTTATCATGTTTTTAAGAATTTTTGTATGTTTCTCAATATATATATATATATATATATATATATATATATATATATATATATATATATATCACGTATCATATCTTATTATTTTAAAAATAAATATATTGGTGTATCACATATATGTCGCATCCGATACAACAATTATATCTGTGCATCATAGGTTAGACTTGTCTGAATTTGGCTTGCAATTTTTTATTCCAACTGTTGATTAGTCAAATTAGATTGCATATCACAAAATAGATCTCTACTGGATTTTTAAAATAAAACTGAATCTGGTAGTGACCAGATCCTTCAGATCCACTACATGGGAGATTTTCATAATTATGAATAATGCTTTAGATTTCTTGGTAGAGATGCACACAATACTTTATGTTTAATAAGAGTACTGGTCAAGAATAAAGGTTTTTTTTTTTTCACTGATAGTGACCAGATCTTTTATATTCAGCTGTTCTGTTCAATGTTTTATTTGGATTCTAATGCTAGTTTAGTCATTAAGAGTTCATTGTTTTATATGCAGTTCATTGATGCTGGAACAATGGTTTCTCCAACAGTCTATGCAAGGCGTAGTATGTGTTATCTCATCAGTGACATGCCTCAGGAAGCGCTGAACGATGCAATGCAGGCGCAAGTTGTTTCCCCTGTTTGGCACATAGCATCATATCTTCAATCTGTTGCCCTCACTGCACTTGGGATGGAGAATGAAGCTCAAGCAGCACTTAAAGATGGCACAACTCTGGAATCCAAGAGGAGTGCAACTACCAAGCAAAAATGAAAAAATGTTGTACATAGACAATTTCTTGCTGATAACTGCTCCAACAACTTTGGTCATAAAGATCATCTTGGATACCAATAGATCCACAGAAAGTTGCATGTGTTCGAAGATTTCTTCAAGAAACAAGGATTGGTTAAGTGTTTGTAACACCCCCTCCCCCTTTTTGTTGGGTCGGCTAGGATGTTCATTTAGTTCTATGATTTGATTGATTGAGCAAGCATGAATCTAAACTTTAGTAATTTTTTTGTTATTTATAAATGGTCAAAATGTGAAGAGTTAAAAGCTGTTGTTCAAACTGTGTACCTTTTGTCTGGTGCAAACCATTGAGTTTAGGACACCAAAATAGTGTTCATTTCCTACTGTTTGCCTCATCACCCGAAAATATTGTGGACCGTGATACTACTATCTATCTTGAATTTTTCATGTCTCAATTTCTACATCAACTTTATATCATTGTCTGTTTCTCTATTCTCTTGTCACTTTCTTTTATTCCTTAGCCATCTCTTCTTTCTCAAGGTATATACATCATAATTCCTGAGCAATGAAGAAAAAAAAAACTGTTTTCTTTAGCATGAATACCTCTGCCTCAATTAAACTTCGCGGATTCATGTGGTGGAACTTGTCCAAATTAGCCTCTTCGTTTTACTGACAATAGATACCTTTTCAAAATTGACACTTGAAGGATGACATTATTGATACTTTAATACGTATATTTGTTAATTAGGAACATGTTTACATTTTTAATTACAGAAACAAGTGTTCTATTTTAAGTTCATGTATGCAGCAGTCGCATGACCCATTTTAACTTTAGTTATTCCCTGCTCAAAGTTTGCATACCCTGTTGTTGCACTCAGTCGATGAATCATCATTAGACCAGTCAATAACAGATATTAACAGAGCTTTTGAATGCTCAGATTTGACTAATGCAACTTCTTATTTGATGCGCAAAACACCCTTTTAAATTACAATTTTGGTAGCTCAAATAAGACAAAAGAAAAACAAAAAATTATGGTGTAATGGTCTTATTCATGACATTGATAGTGCTGACGAGTGAATCTACAGTTTATTCATTCTCAACCTCTGTCCATAGCATGATTCAATTACACTACAGTTCAAACTGCTAAAAGAAAATTTGGACTCGGCATGAGGTTCCTATACAAGTTTACCATTAATCTATGGTTGATTCTTGTTGCTGTCCAATTTGCTCACCTGGTTTTCTTGAAATTCTACCTTTGATCCCAAAGTATACTCTTTCACCGTTCTGGGTGCTGAAAGTGTATGCTTCTTTATCTGCCATTAAGAAAATATACCATCGGAGCTTCCCGTAGAATTCAATTACAACGTCTTCCATTAAAGAATTTAAATTGAAGTTTAATCATCTGAACCAAAACATACAAGGAAAACAAGAAATCAATGTCAAGTATAAATGATCAAGTAACTCAGTAAATACCAGAAAGCCACTCAATTGCATTATAGATTTTGCTTTCCTCTCTTCAGATTCAGAAATCTGAAGTCATCCTTCCATCCCTTTCATTTTTATGGAATAATCGACTCTAAACACCAAATGTTTATGGAAGAACCAATACTGTTGTGACAACCTTTCAAGAGGTTAATATCCAGATGAACCATTCTGCAGTGTTTTACAATGAGAGAACAAAACATCAGTAGAAATTAAATTCGAGTATAAGCCCCCAGTAAAGGATTGTCATATACAACTATTTATGACAGTGAAGGGAAGCTGTAGATACAAGTAATATCAGAAACAAAGTCAGAATGGTCTCCCAACAAATGGTTCTTAAGCTTTTCAAAAGCTTTCAATTTTGTTTGCGAATCAAATAGACAACTTCGGGAGAAATGGTCCACTCGTGATTCATATTCATTAAACAGTGTCTTATGCACTTGTGGTAGAAAAATCCAATGCCTTAATAGAACTTCTCGTTCGTCCTAAAAGTAGATATATAAAAGTAAAAGCCTGAATATGAATATACCTTATATTTACATGATTATGAATTTATGATATATACAGACCAGTTCATAAGCAACATACATTCCAAAAGCACCATTCTGGCCTATTTGAGGTACACTCTGTCGAGCTGGTGCAAGTGTTGCACAATTATCATTAGTGATTACACAACAGAACTCCTAACTACAATTAATTTGGTTAAACAAGCAGGACGTGCAGAGCCACCTCAAGCAAAAATTGAAGACATTCATAGTAAAGTTCCCTCTTTCCATTTAGGAGTTGGGCCAGCCATTTGGTGAATGCTCTTCAGAGTGGCTATTTTTCTTAGCAACAAAGCGTGCATGGATTAAATTCCCGGTTGCAATTGCTTCTTGGATGTCATTCTGTGCCTTTTGGCATAGTTCATCAAGTGCAAGCATTGGAAATGGCTCCTCAATGAGAACTCCAACCTACACCAATCAATTTCACATCTTTGGATTAGCTTTCTTCTAACCAGAAAATTTATTATATTTAAGAGAATCCATCAATACTTCTTCAAGTGCTCAATCAATTTAGATTTGAGGCAGACCCAAATTTAATCATACTTTGGCAACACTCTATCAATGATGAGTGGTTGAAACTAAATTTCTAACAGTGTAAATACAAAAGCTCTATCAATAACGATCCCCCAAAACTTAAAAAGAAATATTTTGTATCCCCATAATTATTTCCAAATGTTTACACAAATCAATTCTCTAAAATGTAGCTGATGGGGAGAAAGGCATTGTCACAATTACTCAGAAGAAAGGAAAACCTAAATAATGTGCAAGAGCCTAAAATTAAAGGTCGCATCCCAATTCTGTTGGCTGCATGTACAATAATTTACAGAACAACCTATTTTGACAAATAGTCAGGGTAAGAAGAGGTACATACTTCTTCAATGCAAAACAAAGAGGCAGCACTAATAAAAGTTGCAGGAATCACAATCCAATGACAATCGTCCCAAAGTATGATAGGTAGTGTCAGATGCCAGAGGACAAGAAACCTTGATGTCAAGCGAGTATATGATAATGGAATGGGAATGCCCATAAGTTGCTCACATATGCCAATTCCTTCATGGAAACAAGAGATCTTTGATTCCTGTGCCACAATGGGGGAAGTGTTAATTGAGTTATACAGCCAAGGAATTACCACATAGTGAAGTGTTATGTTAACAAATCCAAATCTAAAACACAACTTCGCTACCAAATTACTGAGGAGTCAAAAATTTACATTCTTGACAAATTCACATGCAGCAATGCTGCCTAATTCAACATGTACAAACATGCATACAATTACAAAATGGTCTGCCTCATCAAGGTTTCTGAGTCACATCATGACTATAATTGTGACCACATCAACTGCATTTGACTGCAATATTTGTTGTATCTGTTGATAATATTTTGAAAGATTAGAGTATCACATCATTTTTTTTAAAAGAATATTTTAAGCTCATGCTTATCTGAAAAAAGGATATTTCATGTTTCTATCTTTTTACTTGGTTCTTGTGTATAAATCTCATATATCTACTCCTGATTTCCATGTTTTCTAACTTCTAAGAGACCTGCTATTTTTTCAACTCAACATTTTTTCTCACGTTTTTCAGCATTCTCTTTCTGAGTTCCTAGGTTCACATCAAGATATCTTACTGGTTTTAATGCCTCAACCAACATCAAGAGGAGCTTGTTAAATCTTGTAGGAGCTGTGGACCAAGCGGATAAGTGTTAATTCTGGGAGTATTATCTCACACATCCTGTTTCTGTTTATGACCAATTCAATTTGTGGGATTGCGGTGCATTCATGAGATCCTGGTTTTGACCAACTATAAGAAGAAAAACACTATCAACCAGGACATTTCCAACTAGTAATTTAAAACCTTGCTCACAATTCCAATTACTGCATACATACCAGGACATTTCTTCTAGAATCCTCCAATTTCAGCAACCGAATGCTCTGCGATATAAACTCAATAATGCAGCGTGGCTGGTGCTTTGAATTCATTACCACTGCTAGATCATCCACTTCTAGCAAATCCTGAAGATCTCTCCTGATATCCGAACCATACAGCACGTGGCACTGCATTCAAACAGCAAGTTTCACTATCAAACACAACTAACTACCAACCTACGAGTCCAATCACAAAAACCATTCACATTAACATTATAAAACGCCCAAATGGGTAGAACCCTAACACGTTAGGCTATGTTTGAATGAAGTTTAAAAAGTACTTTTGCAAATTCCAATGCACCAAATGAAGAAGAAAACAATGTTGTCTTCAGGTTAAAAATTGATCTACAATTGTTGTCTTCAGATTAAAAATGCTTCAGATTTAGCTTTTGACCATGTTGTATTAACAAAACCTCTCCAAATAAATTTAAGATCAGATTTAGAGAAGCTAATGGAAAATATCTTCTATGAATTAACTCAGACAAACTGTCTCAATTAAGGGAGAAACTGTTTCATTTTTCCATCCTACAAGTTCTAATCGAGAAATTTCTCCAAGCAAACCTATTGCTTAAATTAAAGTTGAAAAAGTACTTTCGCCATTGAAATGCATCAAACGAAGATAGAAGAACGTGTTGCATCTAGGACCCTCTTTTGAGCTCTTCCAACTGATTCAAACACATACTTAGATCTAGGTTTTAGAAAACAGTCATTAACGCTGCAATCTGCCACACGATCTGCATTGGTCTGTCATTTTCCACAGTACAAAAAATTGCGATTAAAATTGAAAGGCTCAGAAAGAGAGACCTTAAGCGCAATGGGGAAGGCGATTATGTACTGCAAAAGCGCGTGCTTGAGGGAGAAGTCGGCGTTATCGACGTCGTCCAGGATGGCGGCGGCTTGTCTGGCGAAATCGTGGGTTCCGGCGATGACGTTTGTCCAGGCCTTCTTGCCCTCGACGAAGCGAGCGTAGGAGGCTTCGGTGCGGAACACAAGGAGGAGGGCGAGGGCGGGGGCGGTGAGCTGGTAGGGGAGGGAGGAGGAGTGGAGGAGGGGGAGGAAGTCGGGGAGGATGTGGAGGATTAGGGCTTGGTTGTAGGAGGCGATGGCGGCCGCGAAGCCGGTGAAGAAGAGGACAGGGGGGACGAGGGAGAGGATCACGCGGGAGGAGAGGCTGGAGAGGAGGTGCCGGAGGTGCCGGAGGGAGCTGCGGTGGTCGCGCCAGTTGAGGTGGGTGTAGAGGGAGCGCTTCTTCTGCATGCCGCGCTCCTGCACCGTGTCGGCCCAGTCCGGGATGGACCGGAGGAGGGAGATTAGGGCCTGGTCGGGCCCGGATGCGGGCCCGGGAGGCATAGAGGCGGAGATGGTGGGCTTTTTGTTGGGCTTGGGAAGGAGAAGAAGGAGGTTGTGGTTGAGAGGGCATTTTGGGCAGAAGAGAGAAGAGAAGAAGGTTGTGGGTTTGAGTTGTTGGGTTCTGGGTTGGTGGTACATTGAGTTCGAGAAGAAGAAGAAGACGAAGAAGAAGAAAAATAATAGAAAAACATGGAACGCATGTACGTTGATTATGTTAAGGTTTGTTTTAGTATGTGGGAAATTATTATTGGGTGGCTCTGTTTCCAACCAAACTGTGTTTCAGACCAAACCAAAGTTAATCCTACGTTTCAGAAACACTGGGAACCAAACATGCCATGGTTGGTTGGTTGGTGGGGATGAGGGGGTTTTAGTTTCAAAGAACCGTTGATGGCATGGTTGGTAGGTTTTTTTTGAAGGTGTTGGTGATGGCTTGATGGATAATGCACCACGTTTTTACACCTTTTTAATTCACCTACTAAATATCTACCTGTACTCAAAAATATCTTCTAAAAGGTGTTGGATAGATTAAATAAAATAATTTGGAACCAGTTTAGAAACCTAATATCTGAAAGGGTCTCTATATTTGATAAGTATATTTTTTATTGCTCATAGTATTTTTGTTAAGGGATTTTATCACGTAAAAGATGGTTATTAACTATTGATTTTGTACATGGTGTATTTTTGTCTTTACTTGTTAGTGCATTGTGTGTTGTTAAATAAAAGCATACAATTAACTTATAAAAAGCGAATCAGATCATAAAATTCAGTTTAAGGGAGGAACCGGGTTGGATCGACTTGTATAATTATTTCTAATTTGTTGTGATCTGTTACATGTTCAATCATTAAGTTCATGTTTTTCGATAAGGTACGGTCAATACAAGATTAAGCTTTTGGTATGATAACAAGTCACAACTCCAAGAGTTTTTTCATATTCCATATTTTGCAAGTTCTATAAGTCTTAGACATGTATATACTTCTACTTAGACATGTATGTTAGCCATTTAATTTCATTTTCGTAAATAGTTAAACTTGGTGTAAAAAGGTAGTTATTTATAAGGAGATTCTTGGGTTTTTTTACTAGAGAGAGTTAGTTTTCACAAAATATTACAAATATGGGTAGATTTTTAAAAGATTTCAAAAATGGGTAAATTGTGCTGCCTCTAACAACTTTGCTTATAGTGCGAGTCAAACATGGTCAAAAGTGAGAGTCGTAAGGGGAGTGTGAGCCTTCAGTTTGAAGTCGTAATGGGGTTATATGACTTCAGTTTGAAGTCGTAGTGGAGGAGTATGAATTCCAAATTAAATTTGAAATCGTTAAGGGGGGAACGACATTTCCTTTTTGTAATCGATTACAAAGACCGTGTAATTATTACCAAGGGTGGGTACTTGAACTAGCAATGTTATTGTAATCGACTGTGGTCACTTTCAAATACTTCACCTTCCTTGTCACCACGTCATAATAGTTTGTTCTTATTCTCATATACAATTATCTTCATTTATAGATCTTGTTTATAGCCTTCACACCATTAATATGGTTTGTCAAGTTCAATTTCATCTAATAAGAAATGAAGATTATTGGTCCATTATACAATACTGAATTTCACCACTGATCCTTAACCTTGTGTTTGGATGGAACATTTCAACAATGCTTACAAATTGAAATGCTTTGCATTTGAATTGCTTGCAATTAAATTTCATTCATTTTTTAAATAATTTATATGGATAAGGAAATTAAAATACATTACATTTCAATTTCTTGTTTGGAAAAAATATTGAATTTATTGTGACATAAAATTTAATTTTAACAATATTTATTTTAGGCTTAATTATGTTTTGAGTTCATGATAAATTTGGAAATCCGACGACACGGACAAGTCCAATGAACTGGACGGGCACGACGATTTAGACAGGCTGACGACCTGGACGGGTCCGACGACTCGGACGAGCCTTCCCAATCGTCTGGGTCATCGGGCTTGTCCGGATAGTTTGACCCATCCGAGTCGTCGGGCCCGTCAATGTCGTTGCGATCGTCCATGTCGTCGGACCTGTCTGGATCGTCAGGCTTAACGGTTTGGAAGGATCCGTCTGGGTTATTGAGCCCGTCTAGGTCGTCAGACCCGTCCGGGTCGTCGGACCCAAAGGTTTGGAAGGGCCCGTTCGGGTTGTCGAGAAGTCTATGTCGTAAGGCCTGTCTAGGTCGTTAGACTCATCCGGGTCATTGGACCCGTCTAGGTTGTCAGGCCCGTTTGGGTTGTCGGACCCGTTTGGGTCGTTGGGCCCGTCTGGATCGTCGAGCCCATTCGGGTCGTTGGACCCGTCTGGGTAGTCGGGCTCGTTTGCGTCGTCGGACCCGTTTGGATCGTCGAGCCCATTCGGGTCGTCGGACCCATCTGAATCGTCGGCCCCATTTGTGTCATCAGGCCTACCAAAGAGTTTAGAATGTGAGGTTGAGTGAGAAGAATTTCAAATTCCACCTATTTTAAGGGTATTTGAATTTCTACTAATTTAGCTAATTGAAATCCCTAAAAAAATCTTGCATTTGAAATGCTTTTTAAGTTTTGTATCCAAACAAAGTATTTCATTACAAAGAAATCTAAATTCTTCAAAAAAATAAATTACTTTATTAAAATACTATATTCAAACACACTCTAAATGCGTTGTAAGGATCATGAACATGAGCTACTAAACACATTCATAATGAAATGGATCAACCACCTCCAAATAAGCCAAAAAAATGTTCTTATTATTATTGCAATGAAGGTCACCCATAGGGGAACATGTCCTTTTCGTTAATGAAGTTTATTGTTTTGTAACTTTTAATTGCGTATCCACCCCTGATAATCAATTACAAGATCCTTGTAATCGATTTCAAAAAGCCTATGTCGTTCCCCCTGACGATTTCAAATTTAAATTAGAATTCTTGAGACCCCACTACAACTTCAAACTGAAGTCGTATTGCCCCATTATAACTTCAAACTGAAGTCTCACACCCCCTATTCACTTTTGACCAAGTTTGACTTGTACCATAAGTCAAGTCGCTAAGGGACAACACAACTTCTTCATTAAAAGTTGTTGGCACCCAATACGACTTACCCATTTTTTATTTTTTTTTAAAAATTTTTCCATATCTGTAATATTTTGTGAAAACCCCTGAGTAAATAAATTGAGATTCTCCTTATATTAGGTGAGAAGAGAATTGATTCTTGGAGGTAGAGGAAGATAAGATAATTGGTTCTCCTGTGATTAGGTGACAACATAATTGATTCTAGCTGCAAAAATGAAACAAGATGATAAAGGAGATGAGTCTCACTCCTATTCTCCCAAATTCCTTATCAAAATTTATCTCAAATTGCTTGATACAAACATAACATTTACCACATTTTCATCATCTACTACAGTATAAAACTATAAATAAATAGAGGTTAAGGTCTGATTTATTTCTTTTAAAATAGATTTGGGGGAGTGTAAGGAAAAAAAAATGAAAAAAAAAATTGTTTAGATTAATGTTGTGTTTGTTTGAGATAATATCCTCTAGCAAAGGAAAAAAAAAGTGCAAAATTTTTTTGAATTAATTTATTTGGAGGAATTTGTGTAAATATACTTATAAGGGTGAGCTTCCTATTATCTTAGAATGAAAAAGTCATATCGACCTATGCTTGCTTATATGCTTGCTTATAACAATAACCAATTTTCCTTTTTTGCAAGAATAATAATACCAATTCAAAATTTTACTTAATTCATTTAAAGTAATCACAACATTTTATTTCACTTAATTATACAAAACTCATTTTAATTTTATATAATTTTTGTTAATTTTAATTTAATATAATTTTTATTAATATAATTTTTTTTTATTTTAAATAATAATTCACATTAATAATAATAATAATAATAATAATAATAATAATAATAATAATAATAATAATAATAATAATAAGTTCTGATGTATCAATTTGTATGACTTGAATTAACAAAATTTTTACAAGAAATAATAATGACGAACAATTTTAACATATTTGGAAATAAATGACAAAAGTAATATCTTCACGCGTATATGTACTGATATATTGCTGGAAACTTTTCAAAATAGCTAAATACACGTACTATATCTAAAAGAAATATAATATGGAAAAATTTTAACTCAAGAATCTTAAAACTAGCGTATTAATAACAAATTAAAAGAATACTGTATACTCTTTTAATTATTTTTTATTTTAGTTAAAATATTGACATTTTAAAAAATAATAATTATAAATTGATTATCATAAATTTGAGAAGTTAATATAAATTGATTATTAAAAAAATTGTAAGATTTATAGTAAATATAAAATAATAAATAATTAACTTTTATTTACTCCTTTAAGGGATCGTTATGATCATCGATAAAAAAAAATCATAAGATATGATGACCACATAAGAATCATAAAATATAACATTACTATGTTTTATACAATATATTTTACATTACATAATATCATCTTATATTAAACATAAAATTTTATACATGAACAATATATAAAAATGAAATAACAACGAAATCATTGAATAATAAAAATATTAAATAAAAAAGAAAAGAATTTTAAATTTAATTGAACCTAAATTTAATCTTGAATGAAGTGAAATATTATGTTTTTTCTTAAAAGAAATTCTGACAGGAGAAACCCTGAATTGAAATAGGTTTGGGGAAAAACTTGAAGCTTCAACCTATAACTGTAGTGTTTGATTTGAAGTAAAGATCATCAGTGATGAGTCTCATGAATCCAAGAACAGAGAAACTGGTGAGAAGGTTAACGATTGTCACCACTGTTACTGCTTCCTATTTTCTCCTAACCGCTGACTACGGTCCTCAACCCAATGCTCTCGATCCTGTAAGTCTCTTCCTTTACTCTCAAGCTAATATTTTTTTACGATTTCTTCCATGCCCAACACGGTTTTTCCATTATATTTTTAAATTCTTATATGGGTTTTCTCTTTCTCGATGAACCGTTTCCATTTGTTTTTCTGTTTTTAGTATATGTTGCAATGTTGAATTACCGTCCTTCATTGTTTGGAGTTGTCTTTACCTGTTGGTTTTCGTTCTGTTTGCAAAGTTTGATGAAGGGTTTGTTTGAATAAACTTTGCTGTACGCACTTCTAGAGAAAAAAAAAACAGCTTTTTTATAGGTTAAAATTAGATTAGTTTATGCAAACTAATATGGTAGATCTAATTTGCTGATGAAAAAACTCATCAATTTTTCCTTCTTAGAAAGTGACGACTTTTGTTGTTGTGAATTCGAAGGTATAATAAAACCTTGTGTGGGAAGGGGATGATAGGCTAAACTGCAAGCAAAGTAGCTTGGGTTGGATTTGACAGAGGGAAGCGGGAACAAACATCCCTCAGAACGACTTTGTGGTCACTTTAGTTGTAATTCTTAGGCAATTTTGAATCCATTGGTTGTATTTATAAGACATGTTGAAACTAGATGGAACATAACATAAGTTTCCTTCTATGATGCTTTTCAAAATATAACTGCTTGAGGAGTTAAAAGTTGTACATTTTGGTTTCACTAAAAAGGGTGGAGCTAATGAGTGCAGAACATCATTGTTTTACTGTGTTCAGTTCTGTTTGATCTGTGCCTCTAAAGCTCTTTACTATGACAAGAACAGTGAAAAGAAACACAAACCTGTCCTCCAGAGATTGTGTCAGGAAATAAGAATATGGCACAGTACTGGATTTGCTATTGCATTGGCTTTGCTATAACAGCACCAAAGGTATAAAATTGAAGGCTTTTGAAAAGCTTATGGACTATTTTGTTTTGAGAAAATGCTTTTCTATTTTTCACTTTTAATTATAAATGCACCACGGTATTTTCATTTGTTTTCTATTTTAAAATATTTATCCTTTTGTTCGAGAAAAAAAGTTGTTTTCACTGTTTCGTATTCAAACTTTTGAAAATAGGAAATGGAGTGAAAATAATGTGACATTTTTATAATAAAAAGTGAAATACAGAATTGAAACAAAAACATTTTCTCAAACCAAACAATCCATGACATTCTTTTAGAAAAACACAGCATTAGCTGATAGGATGCTATTAGAGTGTGCAAATTTTATTTACCTGGATGATAGCAGCTGGAGGTATTAATTAGTATATTCATTTCTTAGGTCTCAGATCAAGTTGATTGGGTAAGTGTATTATGGTGGGAGAAGTAGAGAACAATATCCTAAGATATGTCCTGTATGGCAGAATCATGAGCCGTAAGATATGTCCTGAGTTGGAGTTTCTTTGGTGGATTAGAAGCTGTAGCCTTGCAGTTAAATATAGGTGCCCTTCAAAATTAGACAGGTTCTACATACTACGTAGAATCTCTTCACTAGTAGTAATCAGGATGTTGATACCATCTAAAGTCACATTGAATAATCTTTAACCTTGATGGACAACTTTGAGGTTACAAACTTTGTAGCTCCTGCTTCACTTTCAGCTCTGTCTGAATGATTGGCATGATAGACACAAGCAGAGACCAATTTAGCTTTGTTTCTGGCACTGCTTCTGTCTAAAGCTTCCCTTGACTGCCACAATTAGCTGCGCCAGTCCTTTGGTGCGGGCTTCTACTCCAATTTGATTTTTACTGACCCTCTGATGGATGTTCTATTCTCATTGTAAAGCAGACAGTACAGATTGGTTCATTGGGACATTGACCGCTTGAAAGTTGTCGCAGAAGTTTTGGTTCTTCCATAAACATTTTATGTTTTATTTCATAAAGATGGAAGGGGTGAGGGGATGAATTCACACTCTTAATCGGAGGAGAAGATGGCAAAATCTAATGCAATTGAGTGGCTTTCTGCTATTTGCCGAGTTACTTGATCATTTGGGAATTCATTTATACTTGACACTGGTTTCTTGTTTTCCATCTATATTTTGGTTCAGATGATTTAACTTCAATTTAATTTTCTGATGCTATATTTTCTTAATGGCAGATTAAGAAGCAAATACTTTCCGCACAGAGCATGGTGAAAGGGTATATTTTGGGATCAAATATAGAATCTCAAGAAAACCAGGTTGGCAAATTGGACAGCAACAAGGATCAACCATAGATTTATGGGTAGTCTTGTATAGGAACATCATGCTGAGTCAAAGTTTTGTTTTAGCAGCTTGAACTGAAGTGTAATAGAATGATGCCATGAATATAGGCTGAGGATGAATAAATGGTGGAGGATTCACTTGTCAGCACTATCAATGGCATGAATAAGACCATTTGTCTTATTATGGCAGCATCTGTATTGTTTCTTTGTTTTTCTTTTATCTGAAATTGAGCAACCAAAATTGTAATTGAGAAGGGTGTTTTGCACATCAATTAAATTGATTTAGTCAAATCCGAGCATCTAAAAGCTGTGTTGATATCTATTGACTGCTCTAATGATTATTCATCGATTGAGAGTGAGGGTATGCAAACTTTGAGCACGGAATAACTAAACTTTAATTAGGTTATGCGACTGTTGCATACGTTACTTGGACATAAAATAGAACACTTGTTTCTGGTAATTAAAAGTGCAAACGTCTTTCTATTCCAAATCCATAACATTCTTAAAATCATAACAGTTTATCTTATAGATAACCTACAAGTAAAAGATCAACAGCAAGAACCTGAGCAGACTCTTCTGAGATTGATTATAATCTGTTTAAAAGTAACTTACGTGCAAAATTGAAAACTAAAAATGAAAGCTCAATGTATATTCCTTGAGAAAGAGATAGCCAAGTCATAAAAGAAAGTGATGAAGGATAGATTAACAGATAAGGATATAAAAGTGGATGCAGAAATTGAGACACAAGGCAACTTTATCATTGCACTAATATCCAAGAATAAAATTAATCCTTGCAGAAATAATTATTTTACAGAACCAAAACAAATAAATTTTACTCCATTCGCCCAAAAGATAAGTGTCGATCCAGATTTCTAAACTTCATTCATGATAACAATTTATCAAAGTTAATTTGAAGTACATAAAGTGTTATTTTACTCTCAGAAACAATGCACAAGAACGCTCAAACCAAATAATCTACTTTCATTTGTTAAAATCTGCCACGTCCACATTAATTCAAAGGGCTTATATTGCACATGAAACACGCAGATCAACTTCAAGGTAACATAAGAATGGTACAATCTCTTTTAAATTTCAAGTCAAAGATTTGCATACATGCAAAAACTGGACAACTAAACAAAATGTTAGCCCAGAAATAAATGAAAACAAAAATCATTGGTTACAATACCCTCGAGTTTCCGCCAGCAAAATACATTAACTGCTCTTTTAAGTTAGCCTACAGCAAAATCCATGCATGACACTGAAATATTGATAAATGGAAGTTGTGAGCACTATGCTCCATTTACTCAGATTTAAAATATCCCTCAATTACAACACTCTGATCAGAGGCCTTGGACTTCAAGTTTAGCACTTTCATTCCTTGCTCTAAGCTCTTCAATGTCTGTAGAGGATGTGGCTCAGTACGTTTGTTCCAAACAGGCAAAATTTCTGTGATAAATTTATTAATATAGTTATTCTCAATAGCCTCCATAACAAGCACTTCAAACTCACTGAAACTCCCTCTAATATCTAACAGAACACTGCACAATCCTTGATGATTACAATAATCCAAGATCACATCCAGATTTATTTCATCCAGAACTACAGTTTCAATTCCTTGTTGAGCCACTTCTGGAGCTGTTCCCACTTTATTCTCAGTAAAGATTATGATTTTGCTTGTGATGTCATTGATGGATGATAGAATTTGATTCAAAGAACTAGGATCTTTATGTATTACAATCCGAATTGGTTGGTTGGCTCCAGGTTCTTGAGATGCAGGTACTTTAAAGTTTTCAGTGAAAAAGGAAGAAGACATTACCACTGCATCATATTCCTGTAATAGCCTTGAATAGTAACCACCACATTCTGCAGCTCCATTCCCAAGCAAGTTCAAAAAATTTCCATTGACAGAAAGAGAATATCTGCAATGCAAGTACAGGCTAGGCTGTGAAGTGATGTTTATGAAATAACTAAAACACATGAGGATCAACCAAACTCCAAAATGCATCCAAAGAACAATCATCATTGTTAGGAAAAGCATGTGAAAGTGTCAAAGGACAAAGGGAGAGTTGAATTACCTCAAAGTAAGGAAAGGTTTTCCCGTCAACATGCGATGAATGTAAGGCTCATTGAGACTCTTGCACAACTCTTCCTCTACACCCACAACAACTTCAATTCCTGCATCTCTCAATCTTTCCACCCCTTTGAAGGCAACTATGGGATTTGGATCCACCATCCCCACAACAACCTTTTTCACTTTAGCTTCAATTAGAGCTTCAGTACAAGGTGGAGTCCTACCAAAATGATTACAAGGTTCCAAGCTCACATAAGCAGTTGCATTTTGTGCCAAATCACCAGCATCTCTCAGAGCAAACACCTGACAATCTCATCTCCCCAACTCAACATACTCACAAACACAAGTCTTTATCCAAAGGCTAAGTAAGAAACAGTAACATCTCACAATCAAAACATGTTCACCAGAATATCTCCTAATTTTATGTAACATTCACCAGAACCGTAAGAATAATTTTTATTTTACATACAGAGAATAATTCAGATAGACAGAGAGGGGAAGAGAGGGAAGGTAGGTACCTCAGCATGCGGTTGCCCTGCTTTAGGGTGGAACCCTTCACCAACAACTATCCCATTCTTTACAATAACACACCCCACCAATGGATTGGGGCTGGTATACCCAATAGCCTTTCTTGCAAGCTCCACACATCTTCTCATGTAAAACCCATCATCACTTTCTCCATCGGAGGATGCACAGTGCACCCCAAACCCATTCCACCGACTCCTCCTAATGGGTTTGTAACTCCCACCACCAAAAGTCAAACACAACCTAGTTCCAGCCTTGGAGGGGCTCAGGGTGGACACAAAAGATGCAAACTTTGGAGGATTTGCAGTAATCGAGAACCTGGGCACCTGAAGGGTGCAATCTGAACACAGTGCTTGCATAGTGTTTGTAGATATTACGAAAAGAGAAAAGCAATTGTTTTATTCTTTGCTCTCCCGGTGTAGCCAAACCACCTTTGTCCAAACAAGCAAGATTGCCTAGAAAACAATTAACTATTTTTTTTGTTTAATTAATTTTTAATTCAGTAATTTTGGGCGCATATGATTTGGTTCATTCAAAATTAGAAAAATCATTTATTGTATCACATTAATAAAAAGTATAGTTTTAATTTCATAAATATATTTAAAGACTATAATATACTTTTCTTCTAAAATTTAATATTTTGAATATGAATAATGATATTATAATTTTCATTTGTTAACTTTCATTCTTTATTTCTTGATATAACTTAATCTGAGTATTTGATTAGTATATTAAAAAAAATCAAAATATAATTTTCCTTTTAATATTTAGGAATGTGCGAAGTAATACAAGAGATTTCTCAATAATGCAACCCTTTGATCTATATAAGCATCAATCCCAATATCAAACAACACTATATAAAGCACAATCCCCTTATCAAATCAATATACAAATATTTCACCCTCCTCGTCAAGTGTTGAAATAAATAATATTTAATTATTCAACATTCAAAATAAAACTCACATTTCAATATTAGACTAACCAACACAACTTATTATGCCCATACATCTTCACTCCTGTCTCTAAATTAAACACCGTAACAGAATATTCAAACAGACATCTGAACATCAAGTTCAAAATCAAAACCTTGAAAATCATTCATTTACATACAACCAAATTAAACGTAAAACATACTTAATGAAACTAAAATCACGGGACCATAATCATCAAATGGCAGGGAATTGGAGAATAAAAAACCTTCTCATTCGATTAAATGCAAATCCGAGCCAGAGGAATATTGTACTAATTCAAGAAACAATTAATTAACAACAGGCCAACAAAATGAATTTATTCATTCATCATAGCATATTAATAACATATTGTATTTAAGAACCACTTTATTTTTATTCATTTCTGTCCTAAATCTTAAGGGCCTATCTTAAGCAGATGAACCTAAGACTGACCCATTATGGTTTCACTTTTACGAAATAGTGTTCACTCCTCACCTTTTCTTTCCAATAAAGAGCTCTGCTAGAGTTTGGTCCTCTCTTGGTCAAGTTAGCTCTAAACTCGGCTCTACTTCATGTAAGTTAACTCTCAGCTCATACTAGTTCCTTCTTGTCTCCTTTTCGTCTTTCCGCTAGAGGTACACTGCGGTAACCTCGTTCCTTTGTTTTGTCCTGCTATTCCAGTTCATAAATCTGCTCTTGGAGCTACTGGGTTCGTTGGCTTAAGAGTCAAAGTCTGATTTTAGCCCCTTTCCAGGTAAGGGAAGCTAGGGCTCTATTGTCTACTTAGATTTGTGCTTGCATTGCCGCTGTTTCATGATTTTATGGCTTGTGTGCTATTGTGGAAATGTGAACTGTCTGGTATTACTGTTTGGGTATGAAAATATAGTTGTTGCAGGGAAAATAGTGGCGAGGTCTGATACTCTCGCCCAAGCGGGCCTGCCTCGCCTAGGCAAGACTTGCAGAAGCAGGCCAAGTTCACACTCGAACCCTCGCTCAGGCGGAGAGCTCTTTTTTTGAGCGAGGTACTATCTCGCTTAGGCGAGAGATGCTCGCTTAAGCGAGAACGTGTGGGAGCCTTGGTATGTTGCTCCAGTTTTAGCCCAGGCGAAGAACCTCACCTTTGGGCGAGGGGTGGCCTCGCTCAGGCGAGGAGGGCTCGCCTATGCGAGCGTTCACAAAATCTTCCAGGGCCTCTGTCGCGATCTCGCCTAAGCGAGAGTCTGTAGCTTAAGCGAGAGCACCCCTCTCACCTGAGCGAGGGCTTCTGGCTTGAGCGAGATGTGCTACGGGTCACACTATTTTTCCTCACATGGTTTTTATTGGTTGTTTGATTGGTTGGTTTGCTTTATTTAAAGTATGATGCATGTGATTATGCATGAAATATCTGAGGGTATGAATTTGTTGGGTGTGTTGGTATGATCTGGGCATGTAAAACAAATGGGATGGTTGGTAATGAAAGTGGCATGGTGTTGGTATGAGATATGATATAAATGGATGAAATATGTTATTGGTATGGTCAGGACGTAATTCCATGAGCCTCTAGGTGAGACTTCATGGTGGTGCCTCAGTTGGTCGGGACGTAATTCCATGACCCTTGTTAGTGAGAGTTCATGGTGGTGCCTCATCTATATAATTTAGTAAGGATTCAAGGTAAGGTTGCATCCTGACACTCTAAGGAGTCAGTTAGTCTCACATAGAACGAACTGACTCTTGTGATGAGAGTAGAAGAAGGTCTGAAACTCATTAAGGGCTAACCTTGTGTGTGGGGGTTGAGACATTGTAACACTTAGCTCGGGGGAGAGCAACTCGGTAGAGCAGGGAAATCCACCACAAGTGCAAGCATCCGCTGAATCCGACTAATTGTATGTATCCGGATGAGTCGTGTCTGAGTCTTAGTGTATTGTTTGAGAAGTCATAACATGATTGATTGACATATGCATCTTGGATTGTGAAATTGTATGCAACTGTATGATAAACTATTTTCTACTCTAGCTTACCCTTTTGTTTGTTGTATGTTCTGTTGTGTGGTTTTCTCTTTTTGCGATGATCATCAACTTTTTGATATGAGCAAATGTGAGAACTCCCCGTAATCATCAGGGTGATGGAGGTTCCACTGCATAGTCTGCTTAGACTGAAGTTCATTTTATTTGGGCTTTTCTCTAGGGTTATGGCCCATGTAGTGTTTTACTTCTGGGTTGTACTTTTTACTACTATTGGTTTTTGGTTTTTGGTTAAAAGTCTACTACTAGTGTGTGTGAGATGGCCTAAATTCAGTTTCAAAACCGAGATCAGTGTGTAAGATTAGCATGATAACTCATTAGGGTTTAGGAGAATTGCTCCTAACAAGCATGTGAAATTGGTTTAAAATCTTTTAACATTAAATATATGTGGGTGAGATTGCCTAGACCCAGTATGTCTCAAATCAGAGACACTAATGTGTAAGATTAGCGTGATAACTATTTACATCACCCATTTCATAATGTTAAATACAAGTTTGTATACAAGTTTGTAATTGAGTATACTGTGATTTGATAGAAGAATATCAATAGAGTTAAAATATTTAAATAATGATTATTAATATGTCCAACCATAAGTGAGAACCATCACACAAAGTTTATAAAAAAATAAATTAAAATATTTGTGTTAAGGTTTGAAAACTAATTAAACTTTCAAATTAAAATCTGAAAGACAAATTCAACAAAAACTAAAATTATATTTAATATACTTTTGAGACTCGGAAAGATATAGAGAACTGAAATAAAATTAACTTGAAAAAAATTAAATTATTGTTAATGTATGTTTAAGAAAATAGCGCTATGGAGAGGAAGAAGGGAAATAGCATCTTGGAGAAGAAGCATGTAGTGTCCTAGGAGAAGGAGAAAGAGAATGAAATAAAAGAAAAATAAAAAATGCATAAGAAATATATATATAAAAAAAAAAAAACTAGTAACAAACAAATAATAAGAAAAATCTGGATATGGGTCTGGCTCTTCCAATCTTCTCTTTACACATTATTGTTTGTAATTTGAACTTTTTTGTTTTTTTTTATATCGCTGTCTACTATTTCTACTTTGGATTTTATTCATTACACCTTGTTTTCTAGATTGATTTGGATTAAAGTAAGATACATATGTATGAAAGTATGACATGATGTATAATTTAAGATTGTATGATAATGTGATATGTGAGTTATGGTATAAATGCAACTCTTAGGAAGGGAGTACTATATTGATGTGATATTAAGTGGTCTGTTGAGAAGTGGTTTCATCAAGAGATTATATTGACTCTACTAGTCTCCTACTCATATAGAAGAAGATGTTTAGTTGTGAGAGTTATGAACATTTTATCTTTCGAGTTTTATTGATTGATATTACAAATATAGAATTTACCATGTCGTACTTGATGGAAGTGAGATTTTTTGATTTTGTATTATATAGCTATAACTCTTTTGAGGCAAGGGTGAGAAATAACTATCTTCGAATCTATTCAATACACATATTTTTTCGGAGAAATAGAGTAAGATGTTAGTGTTATATGAACCATTTTAAAGTAAAATAAAAATAATTAGAAACATACTTTAATCAAAAATTTTAATTTATTCTAACCTTTTAAAGAAATAGTTTAATTGAAAGAAAAAACAAAAACTATTTAAATATTTTAAAAAATTGAATTAACAAAATATTTTGGTTTAGAAATAATATTTGGGTAACTACTGTTAGAATTAATTGACAAATTAATTCTATTAGTGACTCATTTGAAATATTATGATGGGCCCAATTGTGATTTAATAAACTATAAAGACTT
>Ga0214545_1002172_pt1 | contig 37769 bp, 20 predicted proteins | sample CNSS4metaG_FD_160064 | JGI IMG/M metagenome (GOLD analysis project Ga0214545, IMG submission 160064) | Root nodule microbial communities from cowpea collected in UCLA plant growth center, Los Angeles, California, USA - CNSS4 | ecosystem: Host-associated > Plants > Roots > Nodule | place: USA...
TGGAGTCATTTTATTTACGATTTCTTTAGGGCTACGGCCCCTGTATCGTCTTATGATTTCTTACTCTACACACCTTATTAGAATTGTATCTGTTTTATGTTGGCATCGTGGTGTGCCAGGTTGTAGGAGTTGCGTTAAGGACCCCAAGACTACGCTGCTATATTTTATCGCGTGACGTTTACTTTAATTTCGTTTAATAATTAAATGGGACGTTACATGAATAAAACATTAATAGGTTGGAGTTTATACGTAGATTAATTTAGATATTAATTTATTTAATAGTAAAAATTTTAGTACGTATTGTCAGTAATTAATTTAGATTCTAATCGATCATTAATTATAATTCTTATATGAATAATAATAATAATTAATTAATTTTACTTTCTAAAATTTATTATTATCTAACTTTTTTTAATGACTATACTCTAAATAAATTTTATAAGCAAATGAACAAACCTACAAGCATTACACACCTTTATATGAAAAGACTAAACATATTTGTATACTTTAATAAATAAACACACATTTGCATCTTTAGAGATTAAATTATAATTATATCTTTTACTAAATAAGAGTAAATCTTTCACTTCAAATAAACTTAAGTATTTATGACAAATTTTCATCTTAAAATATGATAAAAAAAAAAGACTTAATTAAGTTTTAATTAACTTATAAATATAAATATTTTTAATTGAGTTCTACTAAAATTTTCAGTTTAATCAAATCCTAAAAATATCATTTTCTAAGCATATGTTTTATTTTTGTCGCTAAAGGAATGATGTAATCATTAATTCCATCTTTGCATCTCTAACTCACCTATCAATTCACTCATTTTCTTTGCAATGTCTCACAGCTCATATTTTAGAAGAAATAAGTGAGTTAACTAACAAATTGAAGAAAATTGAAAAAAATAACAATTGCATAACACTCAGAAAAACAAAAGTAAAATCAGACACTAGTTTGATAAAAAAAAATACCTCAAATATTCGACCAAACAATTTTTTGAAAAATATTCTAATTTATGAGAAAATTAAAATTTTAATTAAACAAACAAAATTTCATTCTAAAATATACATATTGGAGTAACATAACTTATCTCATATTTTCCTTTATACTATATTCCCAAATTTAATCATTATAATTTAACACATTTTAAATTTTTAGTTACTTTAACTTATTTTAAATATGAATAAACAATAAAGACATGCAACTTCACACTTCCGACAAGTACACACATTCAAGAACCATCGTCAAGCTAAAAGGTAAAAACAAAACAAAAACAAAGGAAAGACACAGCAAAAATAAAGGAAGCTTCCTTCCGCGTCCTTTAACTTCTGGATTCCTATATTAAAAGTTTAAAAAAATAGAAACTAAAAAAAGTTTAAGTCGTTGGATTGTGAATGCAGAATCCTCCAATTAGAGTACGGCGACTAACAGAGAAGCGGCGAAATATCCTTGCACCCGTATCTATGGCAACGCATTTGTTTTTAGCATTTTTAACGAAAATATATAAACTTTTTTCTGCAAGATCATTGCTTTCGCTAAGTGATGTCTTTCTCAGGTGCTTTTCTCGTATAATCATCTCCGTCTGAAAGTTTGAAAATACTTTTCAGAAGTTTGTTTTTTTAAAGAAAACAGCAAAGTGCAAAGCTCGAAGCTTTTTGATTTGATATCATGAATGATAAACGACGAGCAAATGAATTCTTGTTAAATTATAGGTAATCCCTTTGGCACTTGGGAGCAAAGTGCAAAGAGAAGGTGCCACTTGAACTAGACTGTAGGTTCGTATTAGCTTGCAGTTTGGACTTCGAAGCTATGTCTTCATATACTCATCAAATACAGCAGCAATACTCTGCACCTAGTCTCTCAGATGATTCCGGTATGTGGTGCCAATTTTTGTCACTCTTTAGCTATGAATTATGAGTGCCAATTTATTTGATGACAAACTAAATTTACTCACTTTATACATCATACATGTTCTTGGCTTGGCATTGTTCATCTTCCAAATGAAGTTTTTTCTTTCGTGTTATGCAGAGACAAGAAGCCATTATGAGCTAGAGTCAGGATTCTTCATGAAATCGTTTACTGCAACAATCTTTGTTGCTTCACTCTTCACCCTTGGAGTTCTACTAATTACGTTGGTGATTTCCTTGGTGATTATGCTGCAGTCCTGTCAAAGTAAAAGTGCTGGAGTAATCGAGCTTCTGAATATAAAGGATTATTACAGTTATTGCAGGTTGTATTTTCTGCATGCTGAGCTCAATGACTTAGAAGGATACAATCTTCCTACAATATGCAGAAACCTGGCTGTTCAATATATCAAAGGAGGTCAATATGCTAGAGAGTTGGATTTGACTATGTCTGTGATTGACGATTACTTCAAGAATGTTAAACCTTTAGAGGATGGTTTGGATGTGGTTTTGATGGACATAGATGACATTTTCCCTTGGAATTACTCTTCCAATTTGTTTCACAGGTAATCTCTTCAAATCAATTACTCCTAGTACAGGGTGACGGAGGATATAGATTGCATCAGATTATAGTATTCTGCTGACTAAAAGTTTTTATTAGTGGTTTGTTAAACTTGCACCTGTTCACCAATTTTTTATTTCTTGTTTCTCAAAACTCCATTGATTTTCAATTTAACACACCCTTGATGTTGATCTTCATTATCTGTAATTGCATCGAATATAAACTTAACAGGGGTGTCTTTTCGTGTAGGTTTTATAATGACAGCACTAGTAACTGTATTAAAGAAGCAAACAATGTAAAGCTCATGTTTGTTTTAAGATTATACATGTACCTGCATACTGGTGGATGGTCTATAATCTTTTTATCAAGAGAACCTAAAACATACCGAAACGTCACCATTAATCATCTTCTCGCTGCGGGGTTTAGAAGCTGGTCTGCATTGATAATGAGGTAAGTGATAATGTTCCTTTTTTATATATCAAAGATCAAGCCTTTTAAATACTTCATCTTTTGTTCAGGTTTACCACAAGTATCAAGTAAGAACTAAATGTTATCCTGTCAATTGTTTACTTTTTTTTACAGAGCAGAAGACTCAGATCCTGCAAAAGGGTACGAGTACTTTTGTGGTCAAAGGAATACGGTAAGGAAGAAAGGCTTCCGAATAAAGAGCATGATAAGTAGCCATATTTATGCGTTGACCGTTCGAGAGACTGGAGAGCGAAATTTTTTACTTCCAGACCCTCTGTGTGACAAGTTTGAGAAGCAGATAGAGCATAGATACTGAATTTTAGTTTCATCATTCATCCTTCAGAAAGAGAGTTCCTTTTATTATTCTCTGAATCTAAGTTTGTTCTTGCCACTCATTTAACACCAATCCTACACAATCTAATATTTTCTCGAGGAATAAAATAGCTCTCCAACTTAGAGTTCCTTTTTTTTTTGTAGATCCTTGCATACCCATGTGTGAGACATTACGAGTATGTTTGAAAACCAGTTTAGAACTGCAAAACGTTCAATCAAATTAAGGAAAATTTTGTTTTATTGATGCCGATATGGCCTTTAAGTGTATCCAAACATGTATATATATTATTATATATATTTTTTCAAGGAGTTCTAATAATTTTGACAATTAATTAATTTCATACAATACTGTACCACCAAAGTAAATTCTAAAAGGTACTTTTTTTCACTGATATGTTATTTATTCACTCAAATAGAATATTTTATTATTAAAATAAAGTTAGTTAACGGTTGTTGACAGTAAACATTGTTACACATAAAGATTTTAGTGCTTGGATACAACTAGCTGTTACAGGAATTTCAGGAAATGACTGAAATACTCATAATCACGTTCCTTTGGAATATTTGATAACAAGCTTAAATTGCGGAACTAAAAATCATGTAATTTCTTTGCAGTATTTTGAGCTTCAATTTCCAATCAAGAACAAGGTTCTGCGACTTCAAATAATTAATGACACTTCAAATGTCCTAAACCCATAATTGCCAAACGTGATTCCCTGTTTAACCTGTTTCACCATTTTGCTTTTTTTCTTTCCGACTATTGATAACTTGGTAGTGTCAAATCCTTTAATAAAAGAATTCAAAACAGAAAGATTGGGATAACATCTGCATAGAGGTTGCAAAAAATAACATCTGACTAATTTAAAACGAAGTGCAAATGGATAGGTAGGTATTCACATTAAAATAACGCTATAATAATATCAATAGACTAAAGAACTATTTATCAGCTACTACTTATTGTGTCTATGGGTCATTGATATACAGTTTTCAGCTTCCAAGTATGGTCTCGTTTAGGAAACCCTTTGAAAGTTTATGTCATCGGTCATATTGCAAGGAACGGACCCCTTTGCCTAGGCACCACTTTCTATGAGGTACTATAAAATAAAAAAATATATACCGAAAGCATGACAAAGGCCTAGATCGGAGGCGGACCGCTCGACTGAAGCCGCTGCAACCACGAGATCCTCAGATTAGGCGTTTTCAATTGCAGAAAAATTTCCCTATATTCCTGCTTAAGGAATACATCTAAAGCAAACATGTAGAGCTCACTTCCTTGTTCTATTTCTTCCATTCTATCAAGGCATTCAATGCACTCACCGATGCTATAATTGCATTTGCCTTCAGTGGATGAAACTGCACTACCATTCTTTTGAATACTTGCACCATTTCTTGATGCAACCGCATCACAATGGCATTCAGTTTTCTCGTCAAAGTTGACAGTGTCAGGTTCTTTTGTATGAAAAGGGAAAGTAATAACACTATCATCACTTTTCCTCTGTTGAGCTGTAGGTTCAGTCTCTCCAGTAACAGTAGTTCCATTAAAAATGCCTTCCAATATGTCAGTGAATTGTAGCTCCTTTAAGCGAAATTGTGAAGCTTCTGGATTTTCCTGTACCAAAAGAAATGGAAATCATGAACTTCCGTTAAGATATAGAACCTTGCATGGGCTACAAATTAGCCGCACTCAGAAACTTAACCTACCTGTAAATAGTTGCTCCAATCTTCTTCACTAGCCTCAAACCTCAGGTTAGATGGATCCCATTTCATGTAACTGGTGCCAATAAGCTTACACCAAATTTTCCATTGTTCCTTGGTAGAATCCCAGTGATTCTTAAGTTGTAATCTACCATAATTTAAACCAGTTTTTGCATAAAATGATTCCATAATGTTTTTCCAACCTTCCTTTGTAAAATGTGTCCCGGGCTTATTCCCCTGTAACGTCTCCTGCAGACATAGATCAACAAAGATCTTGTGCACTGTAGGAGTCCAGGCAGCTTTGACCTTGGGATGTGATGAACTGGACATGCTCTGCTCACTTGGAACTGTACTGATTGGGATGGCATTAACCATAATGGCACTCTTTAATCCACAATCCCGACCAGCATTCCTACGTTTCTTCTCCCGCTCTTTTCCACGCAATGTAGCTGAGGCATCATTTTGCCTTTTAAGCATTACTACCATTTCCTCAGTTGGCATAGCTCCATCAAAGACGACACGTAATTTGTCAGAAAACTGGAGCTCCTTAAACCGAAATTGTGCAGCTTCTGGGAATGCCTGTGACAAAATGACTTCATTACTTTTAGAACAATGAAGAAGATCACTTATAATATTGAATGAATATCAATAATTACAATGAATACTTTTATACAATTGTGCCAGTCTTCCTCAGAAGCACCAAACGTATTGGTATGAGGGTCCCATTTCATCTTATCATCACCAATCAACTTAGCCCAGATTTTCCATAGTTTCCTAGTTGAATCATAATGATTCTTAATTTGTTTTTTATCGTATTTCATACCAGTCTTTGCATTAAAGGATCCGACAATATTCCTCCAGCCCTCCTTGGTAAAATGTGTAGCAGACTTGTTCCCCTTTAATGTCTCTTCGATGCACAAATCAACAAACATTTTATGGTATGCAGGCGTCCAAGAAGCTTTTGGTGTTGGCGAACAGCCAACCATAATGGTCGTATCTGATTCATAATCCCTACTAACATACTTGCGTTTCCTCTCTCGCTCTTTTCCACGCAAAGGAGATGTAGCTGAAGCATCATTCTGCCACTTGAGACTGGCCCACCTTTTCATTTCCTCAACTCGATTTCCTCCATCAAAGATGATATCGAGTTTGTCTGTAAACTGGATTTCCTTAGACTGAAACTGCGCAGCTTCTGGGGTTGCCTGTGAAAATTTGGCTTCATTATTATTAATCTGGAACCAAAAGGGCATCTTACAATCTTGGACTTACATCAATAATAAATTCATAATCACTATTCATACCTTTATATAATTTTGCCAGTCTTCCTCAGAAGCACCAAACGTCCGCGTTTCTGGATCCCACTTCATGTTGCTATCATCAATCAACTTGACCCAGACTTTCCATAGTTTTCTGGTAGAATCATAGTGATTCTTAAATTGCTTTTTGTCATATCTCACACCAGTCTTCGCATAAAAGGATCCAACAATGTTCCTCCAACCCACCTTGGTAATTCGCGTTGACCCGGGTTCATTCTTCAACATTTCTCCAAGGCACAAATCAACAAATATACCATGGAACACAGGTGTCCAAGTAGCTTTAGAAGTCGGACTGGACATTCTTGTATAAAGAAAATGTTCTGATAATTTTACACGCAATTAACTAGTGAGAATCAAACCAACCAACTTCAATTTCATAAAATACAACAAGCTCCTATCCTAATTGTCAACTCTCCCATCTGAACCCCTACCAATCACACCGCAAAGAATAATAAGAACAACTTGCCAAGACTAGCATATAAGGAAATAACTATTAACAAATGAAAAAAAATGACATTAAACTAAAATAACTCTTGAGAGGGTACAATTGCACAGGCCTTTGCTCCTAAGATGAATAATAACACAAAATTGACAAATCAAGATATTTTTACAACCTCAAATGGAGAGACTCTGAGCCGTGATATCTATAATTCACCTTCACCTACATGCACGTGCATGCTTCGATTATAGAAGGGATCAAGGATGGGGAAAGGGGGGTTTCAGTGATAATGGGACTAAAATTGAAAGGAAAAAACGAAAGATTAATTAAAGACGATGAATTGGTACTATCTTTGCATGCGCGACGAGGTATAAGAGCCGAAAAATATTTGGGGGAAAAACGGGCAACAGTTAGTGAGAGCGAAGAGGCGAAGTGTTATACCTGTACTTCATCGACAATGCCGCATTCGGAACAAACGCTAATTTGATCGTCGTAAGTGCTTCGGAAACTCAAGACTCGAGATACGTATGTTCTTTTTCTCTGGGATTATTAGCTTCTGAAACCTTCTCTCATTGTTTCTTTTTTTTTTTTCTCATTAATCGAAGCCCATCAGTAAATGGGCATAAAGCTAACTCTATTCAGGACCTAAGTTGAGAGAGCCCAATATCTATTTTCAACTTTCTACTGAAAAAAAAAAAACATATTCTTTAAGTAGACACGTCTGTGTTTATCTATCTTTTAAAATTGGACTTAATATCACAAGAAACATTCAGTTTAGCATGTGTAAGAGAGTCATAGCATTAAACAATTGGAAGACATATGCGAATTGGGTTACGCACTTAGGGTATTTTTATCAAGGATACTTTCCGTATACCAACTTTTATATAATATAAGGACTGGTTTTTTATTTAATATAAAATTATTTCAGAACAAATTAAATTAAAATGATTTTTTATACTTTTTCCTTTAGCTATCATCGTCCTGTAATTGATTGTGAGAAGTTGAGTTGCTCTAACTAAAATATGAGAAAATATTTGAGATTAGGAAATTGTCCCCGTTTTCAAAATGTTGTATTCTTGTAGAATTTTTACTTGTACTTATTTATTATTTGTAAAATTCGTGATCATATTGATTACAATAATATGTTCATGGGTATTTTAATACTGACATTATTTACATATATTTATTATACGGGATGAAGAGAGAATAGATAATTCCCCTTTCCTTGGAAGTAATTTTTTTTTTGTTTAACATAATTAATCGGAAGTTTATAAAAGAGCGCTGAAATTTGTGACCAGTTCTAATTGCTAGCAAATGATTTACATTTATCCCAAGCCATTTCTCTCTCACACCAGTTCCACACAAGAGTTACCAACAGATGCAAGTCTAAACCATTGAAACTCACTCACCTCCATTGTTCTAGTTTCTTCACCAGGAAGAAATAACAAAAGAAAACACCTTCTTCTTGGTTTTCCTTTTCTGATTGTAAAGAATCTCTCTTTTCTAATCTGGGACTTCACTGTTCACTATCTTCGTCATCTTGCTGTGGATTTATTATTTATTTCTGCTATCATTCTACTATGATCTCATTTCCAGGTACGTCATGATATTTCCAAGATTCCCTTCGATTCTAAAGGGTAAAAGTAGAGTGCTGACAACACTTGAAGGATTGTTAATATCTTGCCCCTTGAATCATAGTTGCGTAAGTTCTTTGTTGTTGTTGTTCATTTTTATTTTTTTTCAGTTTCTCGTTCGTCTCGAGTGTAGGGGAATTTTGTTGTAAGGTATGGAATTCGAGACCCCATATCCATCTTGTTTTATGTCGAATTCGAATTGGTTTGTTCAAGAGGGTCACTATACAGAATGGAGCAGAGAAGAGAATAAGAAGTTTGAAAGTGCCCTTGCCATATATGACAAGGATACCCCAGACAGATGGCTGAGGGTTGCGGCCATGCTCCCGGGAAGAAGTGTCTGTGATGTGATCAAACAGTACAGGGAATTGGAAGAAGATGTTTGTGAAATAGAAGCAGGGAGGGTTCCAATTCCTGGATATCTTACCTCTTCTTTCTCATTGGAAATGGCTGAGAACCAATGTTATGATGCCTGCAGAAAGAAGCCTGCTACTGTCAAGACTTCTGATCAGGAGAGGAAAAAAGGGGTCCCTTGGACAGAAGAGGAACACAGGTCATCACTTTCATTATCTTCATTTCTCTTTCTTTTTAATGTTTTACTCTGCATCAAAATGTAGTCTGTTTAACTTCTTATGCAGTTTTAATCTCTGTGATTTTTGGGTGTTGAAATTTCAGACGTTTTTTGATGGGACTTCTAAAGTATGGTAAAGGGGACTGGAGAAATATTTCTCGGAAATTTGTGATCACAAAGACTCCCACCCAAGTGGCAAGCCATGCTCAAAAGTATTACATAAGGCAAAAGCTTTCTGGAGGGAAAGACAATAAGAGGAGGCCTAGTATCCATGACATCACCATTGTTAATCTTACATCAGACCAAGAGAAGCTCAATGAATCTCACATTCCCTCTCAGAAACTGAAGCTGAATAGCATGTCAAAATTACAACTTGAATGGATAAATCGCCACAACAATATTGGTTCACTCATGGCTTTCAATCCAAATTATGATACGTTGATGTCACCTTCATCTGCTCAGGATTTCTATGAATGCGCCTTTCATGAGACTTATGCCAACCTTAAAAATCCAGGTTTCAACAAGGAAGCTATTTTTGGTATTCATGCACTGTAATGCCCGCTCTGATCATGTGATGAACCACACACCAGTTCTGCTACATAGATAATATTAATATATAACCCTGAATGAATACAAGTATATATGAACTAAGGGTACTTGTTTTATGTTATGAACTTAAATAATGTTTCATTCCTTGAACTGTTTTGGAGTGAACCCTTTTCAAGTTTTCTTGTCTATCACATAGTCAGACAATTAAGGTGTCTATTTGTTTGTATAGACTCAATCTGCATCAGACGATGCACCATTCTGCTATTCTAAGCCTCGGGCAACGAGACAATGTTTATTGAACTCCATTAGATCACAAGTGTGTAAATATGAAGGTTTTAAAATGTAATTTATTTTGGAAGCTTTTCATTCCTGTCCAATAAGCTACAGATTAAAGCACATAATGGTATCAATGTTCTGTCCTCAAAACCCGAGACCAATATGCTGCTGTTGGTTTTCCACTCAGACCAATATGAAAATATTAACCCCAAGTCAAAATAATGGACTTATTAGATACTTATTTATATAAAATGTACCTTCATAAGCATAGGTTGTAATAGTATATTTTGGTACCTTGCTGATTTGGATGACTCAGTTGAGCACTTGAATTGAAATTTTGGGTGTAGATTCTGATGATATAGTAAGCTTTTATGTCTTTAGAGACTTTCCACCATCTCTAATCATATGCTTTGTGAGAGCAAGTTGACCAGATTTGGTAGTAGAATCTGAGTTTGCATTCCACTTAACCAGAATCCCATGCTCATTGGATCAGAATACAGGCATATTCACGTACCAATTCCAATGTGGCTCACACTATCATACTCATCTTTTGTTGATTTCAATTTTCAGCAAATCCACCTTTTTGTGGTGACAATACTGTTGTGCCAGCCACCATTTTTTCTTCTTTTACTGGTCACTGGAACAATCATGCTTTATTTTGATTCTTTGTATTACTTGGGAACCCAATAACATATTATAGATAGCCTTGTGCATTATGCGGATTTTTGTTTTCTCTACAACTATTAGTAATAGTAACAAAGGAAGAAGCCAACTTTAGATACGTGCTGTGTATGTGTATTATATATATGTACTATATATTTAGATGTGGAAATAAGTTTCAGGTTTCGATATATGATCCATATATTTGTTTGAGTATTTATTATTATTTTTTAAATTAAATACTTAATTGATTAAACATTTATGCTGAAAAAAAGGAGGAATGAAAAAAAGAAAAGGACTTAACTTGAGTTCCTTCCCACCGTACAAAATTGATGTTAGGAATAAGTAGTTCTAGTTATGCATTTTTATATATGTGATCTATTGATATGAGTATTTGATTATAATTAAGCTATTTACATTCAAGGAATCAAAATTTGTATAATTAAATAAGATATGAATGTACTAAACTGTTGAGATTGTTTGAATGAAAAGTGATTTAGTAAAAATAGAACATTCACTTATCATTGAACAATCAAATGTTGTTTTACGTAATTATTGAGTTAATTCTTTAAAATTTGGTACTCGAACATATTTGTGAATTTGATATATTTTCCGAAAATTATAGCACCTAAAAAACGTGATAAATAATGAAGAGTTACTAATTATGTTATTTTAAATTTAAAATGCGTGACTTAAAAGATTATTAGGGAAATAAATCAAGTTATATTTCAAAGACATCTACTGAGTTCTCATATAGTGTGTTTGAATAAGGTATTTTGAGAGTTTTTTTTTTTGGAGAATTTAAAATGCTTTATGATAAAAGTATGTTGATTGAGTAAGAAATTTTTGAAAGAAATTAAAACTTTATGATTTCCTTAAGTAATCAAATTAGTTAAATTAAAAAAATTTAAATTCCACAAAAAAATAAATAAGAATTTGAAATTTTGGTCAAATACATATTTTGGTTTTGAATAGTTTGGATAAAGTTCAACTTGGATAAATTTGACTCAATCTTAAATGAGATCGACCAAAGTTAATCTGAGATGATTTTGACTTGATGTTTAATTCAATTTTAAATTAATTCTTTGCTAATGTTAGTACATATATAATACATCATCATACATCTTAATGTTAGTACATTGATAGTTAATGTTAATTCTTTGGTCAAATACATCATCATACATTAATTCATCTTCCTAATTCACAAATTAATTATTATTTTTTATTCATAATAAAGATTATTTTAGATACATAATTTTTAGTTTATAAATTAATATTTAAATTAATTAATATAGTGACTAATTATATTTTGTTTCTAAATTGGTTGTCATTTAATGATTTTCTTGTAATATTAGACTCAGACCAACTTAGCACGACCTAAACCAACTCAGCTTTCGAGTATACTTGACTTAACTCTTATCTTAGCTAATTTTACTCAATCTTACATAAGTTCAATCAAGTATTAATTTACTTGTATCTAGCTAGATTTACATTTTATAACTTTTAAAAAAAATTAAAAATATAAAATAAAATATTAAAGAACTTTGATAAAAAAAAAGAAAACAATATCAATCAAGATTAATTAAAAAAAATCAATATTACTATTTTTAATTTTTAACAACTACTTTATGTTTAAATAATTTTTTGAATTTGGTAATAATTAAAATATTTTATTCAGACAAAAATAAATAAAACTACTCAATTTAAATTATATTACCTAAATAAAAAATTTAAAAAATAAAATAAATTTAAATTTAACATATTAACATCTAGATTTTAGAAGATAGTTGCTTAAAATATGCAAATGTAACATAAAATAATTGTCCTTTAAACTTTACAAAAATTAAACTACAGAGAGTTATTAAAGTATAAAATTATAAAATCTGTATATGATAAAAGAAATAACACGACATTGAGACTCACACATCGTACTTTGCTTTCATCGAATCTAAAGAAAGATGAAAACGTATTAGTTATCTCTTTATCGTTCTTTTGATATCTCAAAAGATTTAGGACAAATCTTTTACTTGGGCAACTTTATTGGACTCAACTTTACACCGAAGATGCATTCCCCTTCTTAGCTATCACCATGCAAAAACCTCTCTTTTTCGTACACTTTGTTTTGGTTCACCATCTCCATTATTCATCTTTTCACACATCATCGTACTTCTTCGCTAATTGTTTTTATCAACACCAAATTGAATAAATGTACACTTCAATAATAGTGAACAATTAGATCAGAAAATGCATTATTATCAACTCTTTGAATTGTTTTATCATTCAAAATTGGAGAGTAATGTAATGATAGATTTTATTACGATTAATTTTGTTCAACGTATACGTCAACGTTTGTTTTTTTAATAAGTTTGTATTTTCATCATGATTTTTTTTTACCCATACAATTTTTGTCTTATCTATTTAATATATTAACTTCTAAACATTTCGGTGATATTATTTAACTTTAATGTCATTCGCCGTATTTCTCTTACTATTATAAATAATTAATATTTCAATAAAAATATTTTTGTCATGGAAAAATTCTATCCTCTAGTTCTTAAATTTCAAAATAGTAAATTGTTTTTTTATTATTTCACCTAATATTTAATTTTTTTAAATATGAAAAACAAAATTGAAAAATCATAAAATAGAAATATTTTAATTTTTTCATTACAGTCAAGAAAAGTTATAAAATTTATTTCTTTATTTTAGAAAAGAAATATTATTATAGTAGTAAAATTAGAAATATTTTTATATTATTATATATTTAAACAATACTTAAGGATTATAATTTTTAGTCGATTTCAAGGGTTAAATAGATTAAGATGAAACAGCGTTCACGTACAGTGGCCGAATAGCACGATATTTTCACTTTAACTCCCTACAATGGCCACAACATTATAGTACGACTTAGTGCCCTGCTTCAGCCATTGTGTCGCATTGTGCCTTTTGCGCCTTATATGGGCCACAACATCATCATCATCCCACAACATATTACGACATTTGCATCTTACTCCTAATCCAAAAATCTTTTATAACAACTCTTCATATCAAACAATCTTATTTGCTCTTAACACCTAATTACAGGAACAAATTTATATTAGACAGATCATAGTCCCTAATCCTAGTAATTTTACCTAAAAAATTAAGATAATAATTAGTAAAGTCGGAAAAATAGTTAATAAAAAAAACATAAATTAAGACACGTGATAAAATCTCTTAACAGTTATAAATGAAGCCCTTGAAAACCAAGATGGAACAAAAGAACAAAACTTCAATGTTGCAAAGGATCACCGTATCTTTTGGTTAGAAAGATAAAGATAAAACTTAGAAAAATGTAATTTATCCAGACTAGGATACGGAAAAACTTCAGAAAAAAAAAATTGGATCCCTTTGGCGCTACAACCAAGTGAAGCAGAATAAAATGAGTGAATAAGATTGGCAACTGCACCTTTCTCGGAGAACTCCGGTGCAGAGGATCATATACACGTTACAAAGGACAGTTTCTTAATAAGATTATCATTTCATACCATTTTTTATAATTGACGCGCACTTTGGATAAGAATGAACGAGCATCGTTCAATGAGGAGACTACCTTCGACAAAATGACAAATGTGCCAATTGTAAATGCCAATTGGTGGTGATGAGATGTGTGATAACAGATATTTTTATTATATCCTAATGTGACACCAGCCAAGAAAGACTTCGTAACTAAGTAGATTCGGGGAAGAAAGGATTGATTTTCTTTAAGTTTCCACTTACAGTTTTCTTTGTGGTCCGTTTCAAATTAGTGTTTTGCTTTCTGTGTGTTTTGTTTCTCTCTGAAGGGTTAAAGTTGATGTACCAAATCAAGGTCATGATAGTGACTAAAGAATGCAGATCTACCATTTAGTTTGACGGGAAAATATGAAAAAAAAAACCTACCCTGGCTTTTTATTCACAAAATTGAGAATGTTGAGTTTTAAAGGGAACCAATTGCGTTAGGGGAAGCGTTTCTGAATGACAACAGGCTTATTACAGGAGTAATGGTCTAAAATGAACTAGAAATAGAGTAAGAACATACATAGATAGAAGCACATATGAAAGTGGAGAAGAAAAAGAAAAGAAAAATGGTATATACAGAAGTCTAGGCGTCAACAACACGCGTGGCAGCTTCCAAAGGCACGACAGTATCTGGAAAATCTGATCTCTGGCCTGCAAGAGAATAATAGGCAAGAATATGAGCTGGATGTTCAACAACTACAGTCTCATCCTGATGGTTAGGCACCTTTCTAGAAGGAATCAACTCAATGTTCCAAAAGGGGCGAGCCATTGCCAAAAGATCATGCCCAGATGAAGATGCTCCATACCCTTGCACCCACAAGTACCTCAGAGAAGTTAATCGCGTTGCAGCCACAGCAAGTGCACGCTCACTGAAAAAAGAACACCCTCTCATTTCGAGTTTCTGAAGATTAGGACACCCATTTGAGAATTCCAAAAGCCCTGCATCAGACTCCCCCACATACCCCAGCAGCATCCATCGAACATTTGAACTGTACTGTCCTATGTAACCAAGACCTGCATCAGTCAAACCCCCCCGCCTCAGATACAGAGCAAATCTTTTCAGCTTCTCGCAGCCCCTCAGAAGAGCCCTCACTCCGTTGTCAAGTGGCAAATCAGTTATTTTCTTTTCATGATCAAGTAACACTAGGCGAAAATCGCATAGTTTTTTCAAGTGAGTTCCAATATGTTCCAGAGATGCATTTGTTATATCGGACACGTAAACAGCCATGTATTCAAGCTCTGAACAGCCCTGTGATAAGGCTATTAGCCCTCTATGAGACACGGTACCTTCTTCATCCTCCATTCCTTGATCATCATCACCCCTTTCAATCCTAAGCCTTTTTAGCCTCCTACAACAACGACCAAGAACTTCTAACCCTCTATCGCCAATTACATTCCTCGTCTGTCCATAAAGAAAGCTATCAACCATAAACGTTTCAAATGTAGTTCTGTTAAATTAAAAAATATTGATGTATATACTCCTCCATACTCAAATTTAAAAAAAAAAAAATTCATATATTATCATTCCTAGGAACGTAGTACCATGAATAAAAAAAGGGGTCTCCAGAAACAGAATCACAATTAAATGAAAGGTATTTTGGGGCTGGTATCATTATATAAAGTGAAATTAATTATGATTACTTATATTTGGACAATTGTGTGTGAGTGTGTGTATATATATTTTTTCATGCTGGAGTGTTTTAACAAATTTCCTTCAAAAGACAAATGAAAGTATATTATCAAACCCTTACATAAAACCTTCGATAGACACGAGGTTTAAATATGTTCTGGTTTTTATAAAATGAGTGTATTTTAATTTTAGTTTTAGTCTCTCTAAAATTTAAAATCATTCCTTAATTTATCTGGCACCCATATACGTTTTTGTTGAATCATGTCAATTGATTATTTCAAGTAATGACTATTGGTATAGTGATATAATTTCACTATAGGATGTCTTCAAGAAAATTTTCAAAATTTATGAAATACATACTACGTATCTATTCTAAAATAAAGGTTAAACACTAATAATTTTGAAAAGGAGGGAAAATAAGAAAAGAAAGGAAGATTTTACAAAAAGATGAATATATATATATATATATATATATATATATATATATATATATATATATATAAGAAACAAAATCAAAAACCGCTTGTATAGGAGTAAAAACGTGTTGAGCAAAGAGGAAAAGCGGTTAACTTGAAATCCTTGACAAGTACAAGTTGGGGAACTTACCTCAAGGACTTCCAGATTTGGACACTTTCGGATTAAGGTACAATGATCCTCCGTGTCCAGCATTGCATAGAGGAGATCCAATTTTTTTAGTACGCCTGCAAATAAGAACACTATGGGCAACTCATTCTTTCCAATATACGTTAAACCCAATCGACATAACTTTGCTGGTAATGATATAGCAGAGTAATTTTCTGGTTCCGCGTTGTAGGTGCCTCCACAAAACTCTTCCAGAGCAGAAGCATGCTTAAAGAAGTTCACAAGATCAAGTATTTCACAATCAGTAAGTTTCACAGACACTAAGTTCGGGCAATTTTTAGCCAGGAGTTCAAGGTCCTGATTCCTTATACAAGCAATGTCTGTCAGATAAAAATTCAGATCCTCAAGAACTGTATTATTCGAAGCAAGTTCGTGTAGCCATTCTCCGTCCTTCTCAACAATAGAACTTTCCTCCAGAAACAAAACTCTCAAATTCCTGCCACAGAAAAATTTACAGTCAGAGCCACCAAAATTTGATTAGCTGCAGGCATAAGTTCTAGCTTCCAATGAACAAGGTACATCGTACCAATGTACTTATAAATTGTAATATGCCTAGAATTTATTCCCTAAAACAAAGATGTCTGTTATCATGTAATTTTTATTCTAAGAAAACAAAATGAAAACTAAAAAAGTAATAATATTCTTTCTCCTTTAAATGAAGCATAAAGTACAAGAATGGCAATACTTCAGTTTAAAAAGAAACGCATATACTACGAGAAGAAGAAGACTCATATCTTCATCCTCTAAGTTACAGAAACTGATGACCACAGTTTTAGTCAATAAATATACGAACTCCATCCTCTTAACTTACTCCATAAATGACTAATCACCAGAAAAAATACAATCAATTTGAAGATTCGAAACTTCAGGAGAACGAAATTCAAACCATTTAATCATTTGAAACTGTTAGGAAAAATAAAAAGCTAGTAACCGACATTGAAACAAAAACGAAATTAAACCAGCTACCTCTTCCCCAGGATACACCAATAAATAATGAATGTAGCTAATACAAATTCGTACCTTTTCTTTCATCTTATCTTTCATTCAATTTCTTTCCTAAATATTTTTCTTCACATCATATCATTTTCCCTAACATCCTACATTTTTTATTTTCATTTTCTTTTTACCTCTTCTCTTTTTCCCCTCATACACTCATATAATGGGTATGTTGGTCATAAATTTAGGAATCCTCAACAGTTAACAGTAACTGATATCGTGACACAGAACAATTTATTACCCAATGTCATTAAAACAAAGCTTCTTGCCAGACAACTGGAACGGATACATAGCAATAAAAGCAGGGAGGATTAGCAAAACAAGTAAGAACACTTGGCGTTTCTGGTTAACCATTCAGGGCTCTGTGAATAGTAACTAAACAGTCATCATCACGCAAATTCGAATAAATAAAAAGCATCATCCACAGCTCTAACTACACACGAATCTTAGGTCAAAGAATCCAACTCCTCAACGAAGAATAACACACAACTGAACATATTCAAAGAAAAGGAACTCAAACTGCTAAACCCCTTCAACAAAACATCAGTATCGGAACATTATATATGCAAATTTCAAGTCAATGAAATTTAATTACTGCATTTTTCATCACTATGTTTGGTATTAATCCAATGAATTTGACATGAACCTGCCAAAGCCATGTTATTTTTTGGTGCATGGAAAGAGATAAAAAAGGGATAGTTAACTTTCAAAGAAAATTAAATGATTTTAAACACAACAATAGTTAGGGCAACTAAGCTAGTCACTGTTAAACCCCTTCATCGATACATAACTTTCCAAACATCCGTCATAAATTAACCCTTTCGTGCAAACACAAACCAATTAGTTACTAAATCTAAACAATTCACAGATAAATTTAAAAAGTTCTGTCCCCAAAGTTAACTCCATGGTTAACAAGAGAAAATCATATTTTGGTCATTAATTTTTATTACAGGATGCTTAATTAGGAAAGAAAGCAAACTAACAGAAGTAATAGCAGTTATAATAAACGGAATTAAGTTAATTACTTGCAAAGGCGACCAATATGAAGAAGTCCATCGGTGGAGAAACCGGAGCACTTGTCAAGCTTGAGAGCGTGCAGCACGTGACCTCGGGAGCGAGAGAGGAGCAGAAGATCGGAATCAGTGACAATCATGCGGCGGAAGTGGAGGCTCTTCAGGCAATCAAAGTACTGAGAGATTTCCTCAACCCAGGGGGTGACGTGGCCTCCCCAATCCTCGGGAATCAGGTTGAACATTGCGGCTCGGGGTTTCCCCTTCAGTTTAAGTGACTCCAGATGCGGGAAGCGACGTCGGAGGCGTGCCGGCGTTGTGGTGTAGCAAAGGGCGATGGTGACGTGCTTCCGGGTGAGGGAGTCGAGCTCATACCAGCGTCGACACACTTGAGAAACGGCGTCCCGGTCCTTAGGGTCATCGATGTAGGGTATGACGCAGTCGAGAACCACGTCGACCACACGTGTTTTTCGCACGTGTTTCTCCTCCGTCATGGGTTGCTATTGGATCGGAACCTGAGGAGTGAAGAGAAGAAAAAGAAAGATGGAGGAGGCGAGAGAGATGACGAGAGAGTGTATGTGTGTGTCTGAGAGCGAGAAAATGGTAGGGCCAATAAAAATGGAATGGGTGAAAGGACAAAACTTGTTGTGAGCTTATTACCTATATTTACGTGATGTGATGTAACACGTCACTGCTTCAAAGGTCTTTCTGTTATAACAATGTTTGATATTTTCATCTCTGGACGAGGAACACAGTTTCCGGTTACCGTGTGAGTGGCTGTGTGTGACGTGTGTTGTCTTGAAGCAAGAGAGCTGTAATAAATGGTGCGCATAAAAACAAATAAATATGTAAAAAATGATTATATAATAGAAAAAAGAGGTTCAGAAAAGACAAATAAATGAAAAATGATAACGTTTGAAATTGTTTAGTAGGATGGAACAAATTAAATTTAGGAACAAATTAAGTTAAGGAATAAATTTTTTTATCATGATTTGTGAATCAAGTAAGATAATGGATTTACATTTGAATTTTATTCACTTCTTGACATACTGTGATTTACTGATTAAGATTATTTTTATAGATGATATATATATATATATATATATATATATATATATATATATAAAAATATATATTTTATATAAAAAAAATTGTGAGACTTCAAATTAAAAAAATTATCTTTTTTATTTTTATTAAAAGTCAATTTTTTGTTTTGTTTTTCTCTTTATCCGTATTGGAATGGATAGTTTCCTTAGTCACATGTGTATTGCATTTCTCTCTCCCTTTCCTACATAATTTTAATATGTAAAACAACATGTATTCACATTTTTTATGTTATACTAACTGTTTTCTTTGTTAAGGTTTCATGAAATTATACAAATCCTATTAGAATTATAATGTAAGAATGACAAATTATATGAGATGACTTTGGTACATGTTAATACCTCAACAACATCTACTAAATTATCTCACATAATCAATGACTATTTTCGAACTATTTTTGAAGAGTATTATAGGAAAGTAGTTGGTCCTCACCTAGTTAACTTGTCCAATAAAAATAATACAAATAGGTACACATTTTAAGGTGAAATATTAGGTTCCTATAAAAACTATATTTATAAAACTTAATCCTTTTTTATAAAAATCTTTATAAAAAGAATTTTAATTCGTATAAAATTATTTTTTTATATATAAAAATTAATGGTTAGCATTCTTTGAAATCAAGTCCTAAAACTAGGATAAAATGTCCCATAATATAAAATCCATAGAAATTTTTATTCGGGACATAATACAAACATAAAATATTTATAGAACATTTTTACATTAAGTGTTTTATAAATATAAATAAATAAGTGTTTTCATGTCATTCTTGGATTGAATGTACTTGAATGGTTTCCATCTTTTAAAACATTTTGCACCTTTATTTCAATGATCTTACCTACTTTATTGATTATATATTTATTACATATTTATATTGATGAGACTTATAACATATCTATTATATATGTTCTATAGGCAAGTGAAATTTTAAGGTTGTTACATCATATATTTACTTATATATCCTAGATAAGAGTATACATTGGGTTTTTAATAAAATAAAAAATAATCAAACAAAATAAATAAATAATTAGTTGAGACTTAATATTGTATAATATTTGAACAAAACACTTAATCTTGTAAAAATCTTCTTTTCCTTTATTGCTATGCTCATTTAAAACAGTACCATAAGAAATTATAAACTTTTTATAATTAATTAATTTCATATAACTTTGTATAGTAAAAAATAAACAATAAAAACATGTTTGAAAAAAATGATTAAAAAATTATTTCTACTATTTAACTTTTGTCACGTTCAAAATAAATCAGGTGTAACACCAAAACGTATAGGTATAAATAAAATGCAACCTCATCGTAGTAATTGAAATCTTGTTAGGTCAAAAAAAAAAACAGATAAAATTTCAAAAAACTATGATATTTAAGTATCTTATTTGATCTGAAAGTATATATTTGATTGTATTTAATACTTTTGGAGTTAGAAAATAAGTTAGGATTACAATGAAATAGTACTTTTCTAAATAATTTTTTTCATATAAATAAGTCAGTACTAACGAAATTGTATAAATAATAGGCGTAAAGATTAATACTTTAATAGTTTAATCTTATATAGTAAAAAATATAGGTTAGAAGAGATACAAATTATTAACATGATATTTGGTGGTAGATATTGTATATCAAATTACTAATAAAGATAAAGATTGACTTTTTTTTTCTTTCAAAATATACTTTTTAGAGTTTATAATTAATATATATATATATATATATATATATATATATATATAATTATAAATCTATAACTAATTACAATTATTTTGTTTATATAATTTGGGATATACACAATATAATTTAAAAAAAAAAAAGATTACCCCATACTCATTCTGTTATGATTAGATGAAGAGTTAACTGAAGAATCTAACATATATTGATAAAGTAATATTATTTGAATTGTATTTTTATCCAAAATTGCTAACCGTTATTTCAAGTTAGATGATTTATGGCTCATGCGGGTATGTAAAATTTAATTCACCATGTATGAGGGAAGATAGATGTTCCAAATTTTATCTAAATAAATTTTCAAGTTGTACTACAATTGATAAAGAAAGATATTCCTAATATAGAAGTTGTGATGATGGTAAATTTGTTGAAAAAAATGGAATTAACTAAGATTGAGACAATTATCTCTCTTTTAAAGTGAATATTAGTGGAGTCGCTCAAGTAGTGAAGTGATTGTGAGCATGTAATTTTGAAATGTGTGGAATCATAGAACTTTCGTGTTAAGGTTTAAGCAATAATATGATCTTTCAATAATTGTTAAAGCAATGACTAGCGATGTTGAAACTTATTGAGTGATACAATAAGTGATATTTGTCAAGTGTTATAATGATGATTAATTAACTATCAGACATTATGTGAGTATTAAGTCAATCATATGTAAAACCAATTTTTTATCTAGAGTTATATTACTAAAGTAAAGTTGCTTAAGCAATAAAGTTTTCGCCGTTGTCGTTTTAAGGAAGTAAAATCATTAAAGTTGAATGAATACGTCAAATAATGTCTATATAACAATAAAACAATAAGGGTGGTGGTAATAAGGAATATGTGATGTTATATGTTTATATGCGTCAACGATGTTTAAATGTGTGTATAGTATGATTATTTATGACGATGAAATACATGCATATGTAGACATTGTATTTTCTAGGGTCAAATATGATTTTAGTCCCTTAACTTTCGGTAAATTTTGGAATTAGTCTATTTCAAAATTTTAAACTAATTTAATCATTGATTTTTCAAAATACATGAATTTAGTCATTTTAATCAAATTTTAATCGTAAATCTCACATTAATTTATCGCGTTTTGTGATGGATTATATACACGAACAGTTAAAAGAAAGAAAACAAAATAAACTCGGAAATTTGCATGATGAGACAGAAAGAATAGTTGAGAAAAGAGACGACATTGATTTTTAAGCAGACTTTTGGTGTTTGAGTTAGAGGAACGATTTAACCCTGTGTAATAAGAGGAATTTTTGAGCAATAATAATAATCATCATCTAGAAGGTGACACTGTTATTTTGAAAAGCACGTTAAGTTTACTTCAACTTTAAGAAGATGGAGATTACGGGCAGTGGCACCGTGTTTGGCAATAATGCAACTTAACCCGCCGCACCTAATTAAGCCATTATTTTATGAAATCAAACGTAAATTTGGGGCTCTAACCATTGAATTTTGCTCTAAAGGATCTATCATCGCAAGTAGATCGTACTTTATCATAAATAAATTATATATTTCCATACCAATCAATAATGGAGAATATATTTCTTGTCCATAAGGCATTTCTAATTCATCTTTTGACATTTTAAATCTACTTTACATAAACTATTTTTTTTCTTTTGGAATCTAATTTAAAGTATAATCTTTTGTTGCATCTCAGGGTCCACTATACAACACGACTCAGCGGTTTGTCAGCTAGATCCTCTATACCCTAATTTTTTTTTTGGATTATTACTTTATCAAAAAATATTACACACTATCAATATAAAATAATTTTATATTTTTCTTAATTGTAAATCACGAATATATACTGAACTTACTTTAAGAAAATGCGCGTAATAGTTTATAGTTACTTAGCTGTAAAATTATTTTTCTTGTATCATCGTTAAACTCTTCGTTTTGTTAATTATTGCCACTCCAATTTGTTTATTTTATTTTATTTTTGTGGCGAAAGATATTTATAATTTAAATGAGGGCAAGTTGGTGTTTGACAGATCATTATAAAAACTTGAGCATATTAAATAGATTTGTTACTGTCATGTAGCTCTTGGTTTTTTTCTTGGTGGTTGGCTTCTATTTTGCAAGTACATAAGGGAAGAAACTCTAGCTAGATAAGACATTATTTTCACATTCTGAGCATGTCTTTATATAATAATGGCAAATACAAGTTTGGATTTCCTTTGGTTAATTACATATTTTGTGCCAACTTGTATACTATATTCTAGTTTTTGAATTTGTTCTTATTTCTAGAAAAAATATTTAGAGGTTTAGAGCATCTATCGATTTTTATAAAAGTTTTAAGTGAAATTTGATATTTAGTCGTTATGTTTTAATTAAATTCACTTTCTAAATAAACGAATTAGAAAATTAAGATTTTTTAAATTTAAAATTATTAATTTGGGAAAATTTTACCATGAACTTAGTAGTTAAAATAGTGAAATGTGTAGTCAAAATACATATAAGCCCAATATTAACACATGCATCCTGAGCTAAATAAAAAATACACTCAAAAGTTTCAAGTTGGAAATTTTTAACACAATTTTTTTTCCAAACTTTAATAAAAAGTTGGTGATTAAAATTTAAAAAGAAAGAGATATAGTCTTCTTGCACCAATTATATTAAATATTTATCTTTAACATATCAAATTGCATTCTAGATAACGTTTCATTTATTTACATTGCTTGACACTTTATATTTCAAATCTCAATTTAAAATCTCAATTAATACATACAAAAATTTAACGATGTTGAGTTAAAAAGATTATATTTATCTATTTTAAAAGCTTAAAAATCAAAATATTTCAAAAAAATTTAGCTAAACAAATTTTAATTTCTGCTTCCAAGTTTCTGAAATACAAACATATTTAACTCATTGTTTTACTATAGTTGTATGTATGGGATAGGACCGAGATTATGTGATCCTTACATATGAATATCATACAAGCCAAGTTAAATGCGTCATTAAGATAATTAGATGATCAAACACTCACATTAAGATAACCTAATCAGACTTAGCTTATTTGGTGCGGAAAAATCCATAAAAGTTTAAGAGGTTGTCCTGTTTAAGATTTCACTCCATTAGTACTATATCTACTGTTCCTGTAAAATTTATAATTTGAGCATTGCGCGACTTAAGTACGAACTAAATATTAATCTTAAATACCAAATAAAAAGGTGAAAGTCATGGGAAATTTTCACAATATTGTTGAAGAGTCAAAATACTGTAATTATAGAAGTTAAAGAAAAAACTAATCTTTATTTTCACGTTCGTAATAATTCTCAAAACGCGACATCTTTTTATGGAGAAATTTGAATGCAGTTTGTAATATAATACATCAACTTATTATTTAATGTATCATGTATGTTGAATATTCGTATTCAACAATAATTAAAGTTAAAAGCACGAATTTTTATTTTTTATTAATTTAATAAAAAAAACAAATGTTGTATCATTCATTCAGCATGCAAACTCATGAAGAAAAAAAGAGAAGATGCAGATTTATTTATAGAAGGTTCATTTGAATAAATTTAGTTAAAAACTCCCAACATAATTTTGGTAGAGTTTTCCTCTTTTATAATTTGGAAAAACATGTTAATGTGTTTTAAAAAATAATATATTTAACTACAACAACAAAGAGTTGAACATATTTTAATGAAAACATTTTAAAGAAATATAATCAAACTGTCTTGAAACGACTTATTAAAGACTATTTTAATATTAATTTTGTCAATAATATCTTATCAATGTAAATTTGTCTGAATCATTAACTAATTAGATAACTAACATATTATTTTTAACGTGATTATTTAGCAAGCCAATCACATTTTTAAATGCAATAGTCCAAAATTAAGTGCCTTTTTTTTTATTAGTTGAAAAATCTGCCAACTGTTTATACGCACCAAAAGAAGAGAGTTCCTTGATCCATCATTGTCAACAGAGTTACAACTATCTCATCTAATTTTCTAAATATTACATACTTGATAGATTCACATCATTTAATTGATCCAATATAAGAAGTAAATTTTCGTTGTTCATAACGATTTTATCCTATTAAAATAATATATTTTTTCTTGAAAAAGTAAAATTAAAAAATAAAATAAAAGCATAGCATGTTGGAAAACCAAGATAATTAAACTGGTGACAGTTTGAAAGTGGAAGACATGAGTTCCGTGGATGACGAGCTTCTTCCACAAAGAACACTGAAATGATTTTTTTTTATAATAATATTTTGATTATTTTTAATTTATTATTTAATTAATTTTAAATGATTATATTATATTATTAAAAATAATGCATTAACCAACTCCATGTGGGACACCCCATGGGAACAATTGGACAAAGACCTCACTAGTGTATGAGTGGTCCTCCACCTAAGACACCAAAGCACCACTTTTTATATATACCTATGTGTCTCGATAACAATTACCTTTATCTTTTAACCCATTAGGGACGTGTTTGGACACCGATTAGATTAACCCAATGTCCGTTCAGTGAGATGAAAGAAATGATAATCACTTTCGTACATAAACGTGAGTTTGGGGCCATGAAAAAGTAAACGCATTAATTACAGGACATCGGAACTTGTCTCATATTTTATTCAGGTTTCTTACATACAAGGGTTTCCACTTCACTATCCAACCTCTATAGTAAGAGTTTGTGCTTTTCTCTTATAATTTGTCTTTTTTTTTTTTATTTCTTTTAACTTTAACTTTAAAAATTTGCTATATAATAAGGTTTTTATTTATTTATAAATAATATATTTGTTTTATTTTTAATCGATGTTGATGTTTTATATATAGTAATTTTATCGATGCATTATATATAATAAATTTATCATATTTTTCATCGATGTGTCATATATCCTAAATTTGCTATATAATGTAGATCTTTAACACACTTGCTTCTAAATAATTTTGATATTATATTAAAAATTTGACTTTAAACATAAAGTATAAATTAGTTTACAAAATATATATATATATATATATATATATATATGATAAATTTATCATATTTATAATTTAAGTTGACATCCAACAAATATATTTTAAGTGCGTAATTATATATTTGTAGATGTTCTAGCAAGAGATACAATAAAAACAAAAATCTGGTTAGAATAAAACTCTAATTCTATATTAAAGAGCAAATTTTAAACGTAATTTTCTTTTTTTAAGATGATGTTTACTTTTAGTTTTATATATATATATATATATATATATATATATATATATATATATATATATATTTATTTATATATATTTGCGGTTTCTACACTGGATGATTGAATCCGGGGGCATTCGATCAAGGTTTTGCACTTTAAATATCTAAATTAAATGGGATTTCATTTCACCATTAACTTCTCATCCACTTAAACTATTCCTTCTATCATGACTAGAGTCAAATGATATGGCTACGTACTATTGCTGATTTTGAAGAAAAAGGTTTATTTATTATACTAATTCGTTTAGTTTGATTATTCCTCTTGGATATAGTCAAATTTTAATTGTAGAATGAAACAATTTTTGTCTCATTATTATCTCTGCCTCACTATCCAAACACTACAAAACAACCAAATTTAATTCAATTACTCTCAAGTTTCCAACATTATTAATTCTCAACATGACCTAATTCGTAGAGGTACAACTATTTGAATTGATATATAGTAACAGTAAAACCCATTTTTAAGTTCAATTAGGTTGATCAATTATGATGAGTTAATTTTATTAATTGGGTCCAATGTTTAAATAGATGCGAATTAAACAGGATAAGCTATAAAACGTTAGTCTTTTTAAAATAAAATAAAATAAAAATAAGTTAAACTTCAATAAAAAAAATATAGATTGTTATTTTATTTCAGTATAATAGAATACAACGTGTAATAGTAAATATAAAGTAGAGTCCATATATAAACTTGAAAATGAACGTCAATAACGTTTAAAATATTAGATTTATTGTTTATGATTTTACTAATGGTATGAACAAACAAATAGGCACAAAGTAACAACATGATCTGAGCTAATAAAAATTCTAGTCAAACTATAAGTGTAAAGTAAAGTAAACCATCCTGCGGAATAAGTATTTACTCTATAAACGTTTGAAGTTTTCAATATATTAATTGTTTATTCATTTAGTTCCAGCAACGAATAATTCATAATTATATCATTATTTGAGAACTGTATTCTATGAGACATTAAACTAATCCTTTCACCACCAACTTGGTGCTGAAACAGTTATTAATTTATGACCAGCAACTTCCACTTCCATGGTTGTGATTCACCCTAGAACTATATAAAAACACGCCAATTATGAGTAGTTGTAGTCAGCCACCATGACAGAAACGTAACCATCAATCATTATTACACCAACTCCTCCTCGCCTCCAGCCAAGAAAATCCATAAGCATCGTACATTGTATTGGGATACCAAGGAACATGTTTGGTGGGCTTTAGGGTTTTTGGTTCATATTGTTCCCAGATAATGAACGAGAATAATAATTTTGGTTTCAGTTGAATTGAATTTTGATAAAAAAAAAAAAAAAAACTCAACTACCAATGAAATCATCAAAAGGTGATACTCATTAGTAGAATGAATACTTGTTTCACCAGCATACTTCAAACCCACAACCCTGCTTTGTTCATAAAATGAACCATGAATCCAGGTTGTGATTATGGCATGAATTTCCTACCTGGAAACTACCCTGATAAAAATAATGAAGATGCAGCAGCCATATTCTAATATATTGTTTGAATCACTACCATTTTAGAGCTATTTTGCTAACTGAAGATGGTAAACGAAATATTGATGAAGCTAGTGAGTGACCTCCAATCAATCACACACGCTTTAGCTTTACAGGTTTGGCAGCGTCCTTGGCAAGCAAGAAGTGAATTCCCCTAACCAGTTCTTCTTTCATCGTGAATATAACAGCAGCAGCAAGCACACTTTGTACAATTTTTGTGCCCATACCTTTGTAAAACCCATTCAACCCTTCATACCGGATCATTTTTATAACAGCATCCCTAGTACCTGGATTTAAAGAAAATTATGTAACTTTAGAGAGGAAAGGACGAAGAGTAATATTTCTAAAAGTTGAGTTCACGTTGCTTTTAAAGAGATTTTTTTTTTTTTTTTTTAACTTATACTTTGTGGTGCAACTTATTTGAATTTGTTTTTTAGAAAAACTAAATTTATTCGCACTAATATTGTAGTAAGCAGTTTTATTTGGATTATACTTTCATATTAAACTTTTATTTGAGATTATGTTTTAAAGAATTGTTTTGAAATAATATTATTTAATTTTTTTAAAATATCCACAAGTATCAATGGTTACTTTTGTATAAAAAAAAAAAAACTCATTTTTTATTCAGGTAACAAGACTGGCTCACAAGTCCAAAAATTTCTAGATCAACAAGGTAAAACAAAATATCATCATAACTTATACCTTTGTAATGGTGCCTCCTGTCTCCTGTTTTATCCTGTCTAGCCTGGAGCCTCGCCTGGGGGAACAAGATATCATCAAGTAAGAAATTGAGAAAGCCATTTTTCAGAGATAGTATTCTCAGTCCTCCCCATTCACTATATCTAGTGAATAATGGAAATCATTGTGACAGATCAACAACATGCTAACACAATTTTAAAAATAAGGCATTTAGTATTATAACAAATTGTCTACTATATCTAAAACAAGTTATCTGAATTAAATTTAAAAATAAAGTGACAGATTATTACAATGCCAAACACATTAAATCACGCTATATGATATACTTTCACAATCATAACCAAGAGAAAGCTAGTATAGTATACCTTCACAACAAGGAGTGGATAAGTTACAACAGTAGCTCCAAGCTTAGCCAAAGCTCCAAGAAGAAATATCTAGCCTCATAGGGAAGTTTCAATAGCAATATAGTAACAAGGCAATATAAGAGAAAATATATGGAAAGGACATCACTGAATGAAAAGAGATATTATGCAGAGTGGCGAAATGACATAATACCTCTAAAGCAGTTACTCTGTTGCTATTACGTCTTTTTCTTATCTTTGACAACATGGCCTCATACAGCATGAACTGTATGGAAGGATTGCTTACCTGAGTTAAAGAACAAACGATTAGTAATACTCCCTCAGCATGAAAGATATTCACTTTCAACATACCATGATCAGTGATGGTAATACACCTTTCCAGAAACCCCGAATACCAGCTTCATCAAAGATTTCTTGAATCTGAAAAATTGTATTTAAAAATTAAACAAATAAAGGAAACAAGAGGGTTTGAAAAGTATCAAGCATTATCAGGACTAGTTAAACTCTGCATATTATAGGAGGGGGGAGAATCATCAATCAATTTGTGTGAACACTTTCAGACAATCTATTCTAACTGGAATATGAAAACCCGGTATATGAAACAAGACTGTAAAACGAGTTTTTCAAATATATCATATCAGAATAGCCGAGTTGAATAACTTCTCTAAATTACTAAGATTCCAATACAGGCTTTGCTTACCACACGGCTAGTTCCATAAGGAAGAGGCTCAACTGCAGAAATAGTTGCTTGCTCAGTGGCAACTAACAAACCCTGATCAGGTGCATGGTTCGACTCTTTTCTATGTGCCTGAACAGTAAAAAAGGGTTTTGAAATAAAATAGCAAAGTCAGAATCCAAGACTTACTTGGGCAGGAGAAAATCAAAGAGAGAAAGACAGCTTTTGTTTATCATTTATTCTTCTAAATTACAAGAGAACACAATTTTGATTACTACAAGAAAAACAAATAGTAAAACGAAATCAGTTACAGACCTTGTATTATATATTATATACTGAAACAATTTAAAGCAACAAAATAATCTTTTGTGCGTGATACAATATTCCCAAATAGTTCCCCAATCCATGAAAGCTCTAAACTTTGTGAAGTCGAGACCAGCATTCAAAGGTATCTTTGACAACTTCTCTTCCAAGTTTATCTACTTACAATTCTGATTACTTATGGAAATGTTTTAGCTTGTTAGAAAGGAAATAAAATCCTCAACAATAGTCTTAATAATTTATTTACATTCTAATAATCATATACAAAAAATAAAAAATAAACAAACAAACAAAATTAGGAGAAAAGGAAGTTCTCCCAGGAGTTAATCAGTATTAACTATTTCATTATAATTAGTGTATACCAAGAAACAAGACAAAAAAGGGCTAGGATAAGCAACAAGAGAAAGGAAAGCATAAAAAACAGAGAACAATAGATGAATAACAAAAAGCAAATTACCTGCATACGGGTAACAACTACCCATATGGGATTTGTCAATAGCACGTTAACACACCTACACAAAGATTTATCTAGCAATTAGGTAATACCACTACACATGAGTACGGAGACAGTGAGACAATTCATAATCATTTCTACCAACATAATCGGCATTTAACAGTTTGCGCTTTTATTAGAGGAATGTAAATTCAGCTGTTCTTTTACGAAGTCAAATTTGAAAAATGTCGAAATAGAGCCTTCAGAACTAAACGATGATGTTAATATGCCAACTTAACTGCCGTAGCTGAAAGAAAAGCTTAACAATAACTTATATTTGTTGGGGTGATAGCAGAGTAGAACCAAATGGGTTTGTACACTAAGACAAAGTAAACTACCCGGATAAAGCAGCAGTGAGAAGAGAGGAGAGCATGCCAACTGATCCATCACTGACACCCATTTTCTTTTTCTCTAGTGCAGCTGCTTCAGCCATGTTCCTGAATATTTGATAGAAATAATAGTAAACACCCTGTACAATAAAATTGAGATATTAAAACATTGAAACCTAAGTCAGAACATTGCACAAGCAAGTTACCAGAGAGTATATCACGCAGGAACCAATGATAGTTGGAAAACTTCCATCCTTTTTTAAAAAGATAGCAAGCTACACTACAGACCATCAACAACATCAAACACTAGGATTTTGGTTTACAGCAATAATCAATTTCCCGTGCAGTGGCATATGGTTAAATGTAGAATTCGTGGCTAAGATTAATTTGGACGCACGTTTCAATCATATCCAACGGATTAAAATTAATGCTATCAAAATCAATTGTACCATATATCTGAAACAACTGGGTGTGAATTCTATTAGTCAATAATTATACGAGATAGTTGATAGTTGAAGAAGTAACTAGTTTTTACTTGCCTATACTATCAAGCCTCCAAACAATCAAACTGAGTGTTTGACTACTCCCATTACATGATTACATCAAAGTTTGGAACACAATTAAACTGCTTTCAATTTTATTTGTTTGGCATTAACCATCAAGGTTTCAAATTTTGGTCACAGTCACAGTTTTTATCATGATCCTTGATATTGCAGCAAATGCAGTCACAAGTCGTAAAGAGCTCAAAAACATAAAAGTTGCAGCCAAAATCAATGTCAAATACAGATGTTCAAGACCTTGTTAATCTTGTAGTCATCTTGGGTATAAACACACATGTGATGACGATACCATCCTCAAAATAAATCCACTTCAATCATTCATAACTTTAGTTTACTCACGGATTCAGCAATCAAATCCAGAACTACAAAAAATAAATAGCAATATTACCAAACACGCGCTAAAATGAGCTCACCTGAGACGCAGCGGTACCCACTAGAGATGGCATCAAGCCTCCATACAACCGTTCCCACCCTTCTTCTTTTACAACCTATACATAAACACGACCACAATCACCTTCTCTCTTTCCATCACCGCAGCAAAGAAAAAACAAAATTAAATTCAGATAAACAATCGTGTGATCCTCGCTAACCTGGCACATTCGTTCAAGGGCACTTTGGCTCCTCTTCTCTCTCTTCGGATCACGCTCGGTTTGTTGACGAGTGTTTACCTATAGATCACGTTAGACAAATTAAATCTTAGGATCCTTGCACGACGACCCTGACGAAATTTTTTCAACGAAAAGGTAAAAAAATGCGATTTTTGACACCGTATTCGTACAGTTGAAAGTGGGTATGTGATGAGCTGAGCAATGATCCCGCCTCCAGCTCCGGCCAATCCATTGATCAAAGCGTCCGACATGTTCGTCTTCCTCACTTTTTTTTTCTGTTTTCCCCACTGGGGGGAAACGAAAATCTGAGTTTTAGTGTTAAGGGGTTTACACTATAACTTCGGTCTCAGGGAAGAAGCTGGAAATGCACCCACTCCCTCCTCGTGTTTGCTACTTGTCTGTGTTGTAGTAATGGCGATCTCGCCGTTGGCACAAGAAAAATGGTGTTGGATTGGTACCAATCAATGAAAATGAATGTGATGTCCCCCACGACACGATTCGACTCAACTATAAAGTTTCACTTCGGTTGTTGCGTCTGGGAAAAGAATATGTCAAAATTGTGAAATATGCACAGACCATTCTACCCTTCACTCACCTAAACCTATTTATTATTACCAGTATATCCACTTCATCTTCTTCAAATGCTTACTTGTCTCTTTCGCGCATTTTTCTTATAGTTTATTTAGTTAACCAAATTTATTATATATATAGAGAGAGTAATTTAATATATTATTTAAAAATATGTTAAATTACAATAAATTAAATTTAATAATTACTTTTTTTTTATACTGTAAAGAGCCACGAGTATCATGTGCTTCGTCGTAATATCGCTTACTCATTTAAAATGATAAACAATTATAAATAATTAAATTGGAAATTAGATTAAAAATTAAAATCATAAATTATTAAAAACTAAAACACTTAAAATTAGAAAAATATATTAAAAGTCAAAATTACACATTTTACAAAATTAGAAGAAAAATAGTGACCTCAAATTTATTGAGATAACATCCACAATCTAATTAAATTAAAATCATTTATTAAGTTTAACCTCATATATCCACAAGCTATTACATAGTAAGATTCATTAAAACTTAAAAATATCTACTTAAATGTTAAATCAAAGTCATTTAGCATATTTAACTAATCTCGAGTACAAGTCATGTGATGTTTACTTAACATCTTAAACTAAAGTTCTTTAATATATTTCATTATATTTAAATCGAAGTTATTCGATGAATACTTAAAATATGTTAAATAAAAATTATTTAACATGTACCGTTAATCAAATGACAGTAGTTTAAGATAAATACGTGAAAGTCATTATTAAATAAATTGTCACTTAATGTAATGAAAGTAATATTCAAAAGTCATTTTAAAAATACAATTAATTATCCTTGTTAATATTTATTGAATGATAAAACTCGTTCGTTTGATCAAATTGAGGTGTACCTACTATCTGAATAAATATTAACAAATTGTATTTCAAATTTCTGGATTTCAAATTTAGGAGCTTATGTACCTACTATATGACTTTAGGATATTCATAGATATATTTGTAATAGGATATATCAAACAAATTATTTGTCAGATAGTTTTAAAACAGCTGTGTAAATAAGATATTATAATATAAGATATATTGGTTAAAATTATGATATCTTTCGTAGGTACTTAATAACGAATCTATCTCATATTTATTTTGATTATTTTTCCAGCTTTATTGAAGGGTCAAAAATATCCTTTCCACATAAATTACTCACCAAAATTATTTGTTATCATTAAATATACTAACATATACAATACTATTTACTAATTTGATAGTCGGAAAAATCTTTTACAAATAAATCTATTAGGATGTGTTTGTATTAGAGTATGATATTGTTAATGATGTTGTGTGAGAACAAATGAATGAATTTGGAAGAGCAAATTTGTGAAGGAAGCTTTTATCCATCCATACAATTCGATTAAAGGAAAAAAATTCATCTGTTGTATGAAATTCTGTGAGTTTGAAAGGGGCTTCATGTGTGGAGGGATATAATTAATCATATACCAAAAAGTTGAATAAATTCTTTCCTATGTTAAAGAAAAGAAAACCAATTCCGGTGCATTTGAAATGTTGATGAAATCGATTTTGGGGTGCTTGATACTGGACGAAATTGATTTCACACGTCTTCAAAAAAAACTTTGAATCGGTTATGGGCTTCTTTGTGATTTTAACAAAAATCAAATTTTGGATCATTTAAATTGAATTCGAGTATGTTCGTGATTGAAATCGATTCTCAATGTTGAGTTTGGAGCTATAATATTTATTCTTTGGTAATTATGTATATACACTTTGATCGCAAGAAGGGGTCTTAGGTGATATGCATATTTTATATTTTTTTTAGAATTGAATTCATGCATTTTAGTATATTTCATTGTAATTCTTTTATTTAGTAATTTAATTTTATTAAACATATAAAAACAAATGGTAATTATAGTTTAGATAAATTTAGTTTAATTAGAAAAAGAGCCTAACTTCACATTAATTTTGTCACATGTATTGTATTTCATTAGAATTATATTCAATTATTTTAATACATACAATTTTAATTACCTTATTTTAGAATTTAACTTAATTTAATTTATGTATAAAAATATAATAATCATAATTTAGTTAAATTAAGTTTAAATAAATGGTATCAAATTGAGTAAAAATATACAAATTATTATTTAAGAAAATATATTTAAAAATTATTCATGTATATTTTTTTATAAATTTTATTTTTATTTTTCCAATTTTATTTATTTTTATTATAAATAATACATTTTATTTTATTTTAATACAATTTTCACGGCATACATTTAAATTTATATCACATCTCTGTAAAGTGTAATGATAATTATATATTTTTATCAATTAAAATAATTTTTTTATCCATCATACTCTTCACCTATATCCAATCCAAAGACTACATGTGAAATAGACTATTCAACTCTTGAAAATCTTATATTTCATTTCGGAAATATTCCTTATTAAGAAACGAGGTGCCTTTTTTATAACACGCGAAAACATGTAAATTTTTTATTTTTTCTTACTTTCTCCATATTGAGAAACGAGGTGCCTTTTTTATAACAACATAAAAGAATACTTTAATTTTCATTTTTTTATCTTATTAATTTGTTGATGGACCGTTTTATATGTAATTTCCTTTTGGTTAAATTATACTTTTAGTCTCCATTTTCGTAGCAAAATTTGAATTTGGTCCCTCAATTATTTTTTATCTCAATTTGGTTCCTATTTTGGGAAATTTGACCCAATCAAGTCCTTTCCGTTAGGGGTGGAGTAACGGTGTTAAATGGGGTGTCACGTGTCAGCTTCTGGATTTTTTGAATTTTATTTTTATTTTTTATTAATTTTTTTAAATTTTTTTAAAAAATTAAATTTTGCCACGTGTCAAGCGGACATCGTGCCACGTGGCAGTGACAGTGCCACATGTCACTATTTGGGAGTTGTCATTTTCTCATCCTCAATTTGATCATTGTATTTTACTTTTTGTCTTAATTTAGTCCCAATTTTTGTAAAAATTATGCAATTTTGTCCCTTTCCAAATTGAAACCAAATTTAATTTCTATATAAATATACACAAATATTTCTATCAAAATTGATATTTCAAGTAAATATTTTTAACAAGATTAAGTTTATTTTAATTTATATTTTACGTTAAACTTTATTTAAAATTGTTTTAAAGTTGTTAATAGAAAATAATGTTAATAAAAAAATTCATAAATTATATTGATATTTTATTACATTATACTTTAATATTGTTTTTTATTTGAATTTATATTTTAAATAATTGCATATTTTTAAAATGTGTAAAATTCAATAATTTCTATACAAATGTTTTAGTTAGTATAAAAATAACAATTATATAATTTAAGAAAAATTAACTAGTTTATGTAACAATAAAAACAAATAAATTTAAAATTTAAAAACAATTTTAAGTAAAATTTAATGTGAAACAAATTTGAAGAAACTTGGTTTTATTGAAAATATATAATAAAAATATCAATTTGAATAAAAAAATCAAATTAATAAAAATATTTGTATAACATTTTATAATTTTTGTTTCAATTTGGACGAGGACGAAATTGTATAATTTTTACAAAAATTGGAACTAAATTGAAACAAAAAATAAAATATAGAGACCAAATTCAGAATCAGAAAATGATACCTCCCAAATAGTGACACGTGGCACTGTCACTACCACGTGGCACGATGTCAGCTTGACACGTGGCAAAATTTTAATTTTTTAAAAAAAATTTAAAAAATTAATAAAATAAATAAATAAATAAATAAAATAAAAAAATAAAAAATCATAAAATCTAGAAGCTGACACGTGGCACCCCATTTAACACCATTACTCTACCACTAACGGAAAGGACTTGATTGGGTCAAATTTCTCAAAATAGAGACCAAATTGAGATAAAAACAATTGAGGGACCAAATTCAAATTTTGCTACGAAAATGAGAACTAAAACTATAATTTAACCTTATTTTTAAAACTCATTTTATTCAATTAAAATAAGATAACATGTAATTGGTTAATTAGATATTTTAATCAATTAAAATATTTCTTATAAATTTTTCATAAAACCGAAAATATTTTAATTGATTAAAATCATGTTTTAATTCACTAAAAGTTTATCATGAACCAAAAATAATATTCTATCACATCAAAAAGTTTTTCGAAACAATCTTTAATCAAATTATGGTAAAGAAAATTTACAGTCATGAAATTAATCAGCCTAACATAACATTTCTTCATGATTCTTTGACAAATATTCTTCAAGCAAGAAGTGTTGGTGGCTAGATTCATCAAATAAAAATTGTAGTGAAAGTTAATTTAGTTTCTTTATAAATGATGAATTAAAAAATTTCCTCCTATCATCCATCTCGTTTCTATTTGAATAATAGAATTACATTATTAACACAAATTTTATAAAAAATAACTAAATTTAGCTTTAATATTCTCAATGAATAATTAATATTAATAATCAGAATTTAACTTTATCTTACATTAATTTTTTGTTTAAGTCATTATTTTTAATAATAAGTGTTTTCGAAAAATATATTTAAAATTTATTATATATTTATATTTAAATATTCATTCTGAAATATTAAAACGTTTAATATTAATAAATTGATAACTTTTTAAAATTCGTTAGTTTGTTAACATGAAAATTATCTATTTATCATTTAATTAATGCGTCCTAAATTATTTTAGTAGTATACATAAAATAATTTAAAATATTAATTATTTTTAAATCACAAACTTTCAATATATCACAATTCTTATTCTCAGAAAATGGTCACTAAAAAAAGTGTAAGTGTAAGCACTAATCATATCTATGAACTAATTTAGTTTAAAATTGGTACAAATTATTAATATATATCATAATATATAATGATATTTAATAAATGCATTTTATATATCATAATTTTTATTTAGTAAAGGAATGAGAAAAAGAAACATATAATACATGACGGTTTCATATAAAATAAAAAATATTAAAACAATATATAAAGTTAAATGAAATCATTTATATTTTATTAATATTTTTATTATAATAAATAAATAATTAAAAGAAAAATATTAAAATAATAAATAAACAAAAACTTATTAATTAAAATTTGATATTTTGCAAAATAATTTTATTTTATTATATTGTTTTTCAAAATATAATTTTTTGTTTATAAATATTTTATAATGAAATTTACTTTAGATTGGTTAAAAACATATATGTCTAGTATCACCCAACTAGGGATGGCAACGGGGCGGGGCGGGGACGGGTTTCGCTATCCCATACCCATCCCCGCATAAAAAATTCATCCCCATCCCCATACCCAAACCCAACGGGTATCAAACTTTTTTCCCATCCCCAT
>Ga0214545_1002173_pt1 | contig 37768 bp, 21 predicted proteins | sample CNSS4metaG_FD_160064 | JGI IMG/M metagenome (GOLD analysis project Ga0214545, IMG submission 160064) | Root nodule microbial communities from cowpea collected in UCLA plant growth center, Los Angeles, California, USA - CNSS4 | ecosystem: Host-associated > Plants > Roots > Nodule | place: USA...
TATATATATATACACGCAATGTACAACCGCGTGTCACGCATGTTCACTCCAGTTTATATAATAAATTTACCGTAACGATTGAAGATGAAGTTTATATACTAAAATAACTTACGATGAATTAAATGTTAGTTTTTATTTAGTGGAACATAATACATAATATTTTGAAAGACGTTTAAATGTTATTTTGGTTTTATTTGACCTAAGGTTTGTAGATAAACAATCATTTGAAACGGATAAGACATATTTGGTTATAGAAGTTAAGATTATGAAGCAATACATATATTATTATAATATTTTTTTACTTACTCTTTTTGTGTTTCTATTTTACTTACTAAAAGAATATAGAGAACTGTAAACTAAAATCATTAAATATTTAGGCTTATTCCTCTTAACAATTTCCCATTATTTTGTTTCTTAGATTCTGTATACAGAAAATTGTGTGTAACCGGAACCATCAGTAAAAATTCTCTATGTATATAACATTAGTAAATGAAAGTATATTTTTTTAATAGTGTTTTGTATTTCTTGTTTGTTATTATTATCAATTCAATAATCAAATATTTGAATAGGTAATGTTATATATATATAGTGGCGGAGCACCGTTGGTGCAGGGAGGGGCAATGGCCCCCCCAAAGTTTTGAATTTTTTTTTTTATATTTTTATATATTATATATATTTTAATTTTTTTATATTATAGATATTAAAAAATATATTATAATTAAATTAAATATTTTATTTCTTTTATAAACATAATAATTAATATTAATTAATAATAAAATATAAAATTAAACATAATAAAAAAGTAAAGAATAAAAAGATTTATCAAGATATTTTTTTAATTTTTTATTTATTATAGTTTGAGTTTCTCACAAATTGTTCTCATATTTTATTCTCACCTGTTTTTTCTTGTTTGTGAAGAAAAAAAGATATATTACTTTTGCTCTTATTTATCTTCTGTCATCTTCCTTCCATTCTCATGGAAGTAAAGAAGAAGATAATTTTTTGGTCTCAATTGATAGTGAAATATTAGTTTAATAATTTATTTAATGATCCTCTTTTATATTAATTGTTTATTTCATGAATATAGAAGAAAAAAATATTGTACTGTGTTTTTTTTTTATAACCGAATCTTAATTGTGGTTCCATTATATGTCTTGAGTTTCTCACAGATTGTTCTCACCTATCTTCTTATGTTTCTGAAGAGAAAAAGATCTATTATTTTTGCTCTCATCTTTTAGAGGTTTTCTTCCATTCTTGAAGAAATAAAGAAGAAGTTAATTCTCTCTTGTCTCACTTGATAGTAAAATATGAGTTTAATCAGCTTCTTGTATATTAATTTTTTATTTTATGAAAATAGAAAAAAAATTGTACTTTGTGTTTTTGATAACTGGAATTTAAGTGTGGTTTGATTATTGAATTTTCTTTTGACAATTTTTTAGATATGTGTGATTTTTTTTAGTTATTGTTATACTAAATTATGTATTTAATTTTATTTTATTAGTGACAATAATTAAATATATAAATTTTTGATGTATTATTTTGGCTCCCCCAACAATTCTCGTAAAGATCCGCCACTATATATATATATATATATATATATATATATATATATATATATATATATATATATATATATATATATATATATATATATAAGAATTCAAACTTAAGAAAAAAGCCATTTAAAAAAATAATATCATAAACTAGTTTTATATTTATTTCATATTAATGATGGATTTTTCATTAGAGACAAAAGTTAAGTATTCCTTAGTTATTGTTTGTCAAACCAAATAGATGAATAAACTTATTCTAATCAATATTATCTTTTCTACATATCAATGACTTCAAATACTTTCAAAAAATAAATATAAAGTATCATTATTAACATCTTGTTTAATTAAAACGATATGGATTTTTTGTTTTAGAAAAGTGTAACTTTTTTTACTATTCATATTTTAAATTTCAGTTTTGTTTCTTTAGTCTAAAATATCATTTCGCACTCTAATAACGTCTCTAGAATCAAAATGACTTGCTATAATAATATCATTTTTAATAGTATCGTGCATACATAATTTAGAAATTTAAATCGAAAGATTTATTCATTTTTTAAAATAATAATAATAATAAATGCATTTAAAATTCAAAAATATCTGCCCATATATGTAAAGTCAATTAAGTGTCTAAAAAAATATAATATTTGAAAAATATTTTTTCTTATTGTTGTTTAAGTTAATTTTCAAACCATCTTATCCAGTCTACCCAACTTTATAGTCAACTTTCATCAGCATTGCAAAAGAAATATGTTTCATCTCTTTAGAAAAACGACTTTAGGTAGAAAAATTCAAAACTTAATCCAAAAAAGATGATGATTTTGAGGTTTGTCTCATTATATAATGAATAAGCACCCTGGAAGGGTGTTATCTATATGCATAAGTACCATAACAAAATTAAATAATTTTTTTAATCTTAATTAAAACAAGAACAAAAACTAAGATTAAATAATACAGATTGATAAAAACAAGTAGGTAATACCACCAGAAAACAAATAAATGCATCCAAAATTAGACACTTTTGGCTGCTCAGATAAATTATTTATCGTTTTTAGACCCTCAACCATGTGATACTTTTAAACCAAGGGGTCATACAACAATTTATTCATAATATATTTGAAATTCAACATGTTTGATTTTTAATTTAATCTTCTAACTAAAGTCTTTGTTCAAATCATACCATTATTTTTACTTAAAACAACATTTGTATCGTACATAAGTTAAAATCGCAACATTAAATCATACCATTACTTCATAAGTGGGAACATACTAAAAAGAAATAAAAATAATTTGAAAAAAAAAAACAGTATAAATATGATGAAAATAAAGAGTATGAAAATTTTGTTAAACATAATTTATAAAGAAAAAACTAGTAAAAAGTTGATAGAACATTTAAATGTACAAATTATAAAAGATAAAAAAAATACAAATATATGTTGAAATTGTAAAAAACTAGTTATAAAATGTATAAATATATTTTAAAGATATAAAAAAATAGTGTTTTTTTACGACATATGAATAAAGATAATTAAAAAAATCGAGAAGCATGTTTTTTTTTATCAGCAAAAACAAATATATTAATAGAGGTAATTGGGTTACTTTAACCCATAAACAATAATAATACAAAAAATTGTTATGACTTTTTTTCATTATTCTCCACATCGAGTAGTATCTCACCATCATCACAAAAGAATAGAAACAAAGATTACAAGTAAGAAATGATAAGAAAATGGGACAGAAACTACCTTTGATGTTTCAACCTAGGTTCCTTTCTACACCATATTGTCCAATATCCCCACTTGTACTTTTGTTCTCATCATAAACATTAGTCAAACAAAAAAAATTGAATGTTTCAACCACCATTATGGTTTTTTAGAATTGTTGATTGAGGTAACAAGGTAGAAGAGTTCAAAACCCTGCTCATAATAAAAAGTATATATCCACGTTTGTTACAGTGGTTGAACAAGAAACATAATATTATAGTAACAGATAAATATTATAAGTGATGCCTCAGAAGACTCCTTCAAAGAACATAAAACAAAACTGTAATACTAACTCAAACTAACGTAAATCTAATGGTTGGTCTCTTTTTGCCTTACCTATTCTTTGCTTCTTACAAAGTATCAATATAATACTTTACATTACTCACACAAGGTCAGCTAAAATTTAAATAATTATTATTATAACATGGTATATCATTCAACCTATATACATATAGTCGTGTATCATTCTTCCCCTAAATAACATTAATAAATTACACTTACATAAGAATATATGATTCTTCAAATGTCTTACGCTACTACAAAGAAATTTGTTATACTCAAGATTCAAATTAAATAGATTTTATTAGAGAGTGACAATTAACTCATCAAAAAGTGTATCAACCTTGACAATATCACATAAATAGTCATATATTCAAATTAGAGAGGATAAATAATTAGGTTAAATAATTTTTTTATCTCTATTTTCCTAGTAAAATATTTAAAATTTGATGTAATTAAGTCATTTTCGTTAGTGGTGCAATAACAACGTCAGAGGAGCGTCACGTATCAATTGTTGGATTTTTTTTTTGAATTTTTTTTAAAAATAATAAAATTTTTGACGTGTCAAATTGACGTCGTACCACGTGGCAGTAACAATGTGATGTGACCGTGATAGTGTCACGTGTCACTATTATGCCAAGTGTAATTTCTTCATTCTCAATTTGGTCTCTGTATTTTTATTTTTGTTTCAATTTAGTCCAATTTTTTGTAAAAATTAAGCAATTTTATCCTTCTTCAAATTGAAACCAAATTTAATTTTTATATAAATATACACAAATATTTCTATCAAAATTGACATTTCTAGAAAGTATTTTTAACAATATTAAGTTTATTTAAATTTATGTTTTACATTGAATTTTATTTAAAATTGTTAATAGAAAAAAATTCATAAATTATATTGATATTTTATTACATCATACTTTAATATTGTTTTTTTATTTGAATTTATATTTCAAATAATTGTATACTTTTAAAATGTGTAAAGTTCAATAAAATAAATGTTTGAGTTGGTGTAAAAGTAATAATTATACAAATCTGTTGAGCTCATACCAAAGTGGAGGTCGATCCAAGATACATGAAAATGGAGGAAAGTTATCCATAAGCTCGGGACTCGAACTCGGTGCTCGTATAACACAATAATAATATTGATTATCAACGCCAATTGTGACTTGAATTTTCATATTTTTAACATAATCTCGAAAGTGACTTTTATAAATAAAGGTAAAAGTTCTCTTTATAAGATACAAAAGTTAAAGTAGTCCGAGTACATGAATTATAATTGATCCGAAAAGTACAAAATACTTTTATATCCTCTTTATTTTATGGTGATTATGAAAATAGAGAAAATGACTTTAATTAAATTTCGATACTAAAAGGAAATATTTTTTAAAAGGCACACTTGTTATTAACAAACTAATTAATTCACCCTTTATTGAATTTTTTCCGAATGTGAATACTTCGCTTTGCAATTCTAAAACTTTTAAGGCTTAATGACATGTGTTTTATGCTTCAACTCTACCTTACTAGCTAAGAAATGAATTTAGTATATATATATATATATATTATTTTTAACTTTGAAACTACTTCAACTAAATTGATTTGTTTGTTTTTAAATTATTTTAATGCAACTAAAATATGAATTTTAGTTATTTTAGAAATGATGCTTAAAATATTTAAGGCTTAATGTTCCTAATAAAATTAATTTATATATATGCTTTGAATGTTCCATTATTTAACTAAAGATAAATTTGCATTATCTTTGAAAGTCAGACATAGACTAGACATAAGACTATTTCATAGTATATAAGTGAGGTGCAAACCTCACATTACAAGTTGATTTTGTGGGTTTGAGTTAGGCATAAACTCCATTTCTAACTGTTCCAGCAGAAGAACAAATAAGATGAGTTAGGCACAAGTGTCACCTTACCATGTAGTCCGCTATCTCCTCAGTTGGTCTCTCCCAAGTTGATACATGTCAGCTTGAACCCAGGAGGGGTTACTTGCAGAAGAGTCTCCGAAGCTCAAGTGAGTCAAAACTCTCAAAAGGTCAGTCAAATCGATGATTAATGAATGCATACCTTTAATTACTGGGGTCCACGCGTATTTATAGAGCATTAATGATGTTTGGTTATCTCGTGGGCCGGGCCTTGACTTGGGCTCTAGCTTGGGCTGTGAGTGGGCCTGGGCCCTATTCCAGGCCCTTAAGGCCTATTGAACGTGGGGGCTTCCATTTTACTAAGTCTTCAAGAGCAGCCTGATCCGTTTACTTCCTGACTTGTCGGATGTCGTCCTTGGCCGCACATTGTCCTAGGTTGGCTACTTTGTTGTTACTTTAGCCTTTATTCAGTTATGAGTTTGAGTCCATGCCAGCCCAAGTCGTGTACTTGGGTTGTTTCCGGCATATATGTGAGGGTTGTCGTTTATATGGTCAAGTTGACCAGGTCCGGTACACTAGTCTCCCAGTCTTTGCCGATACAATGTGTCAGTTAAGGATGATATATATTGATATGCTAGTCGAGATCGGCTAGGTGTGATACACTAACAATTATTAAAAATGAAAAAGAAAAATTGTTATAGGTTACTTTTAAATATAATGTGCATAATTTGGTTGTAAGATGAATTATGCGTTCATCATAACAAGAAACAAAATCTACTTTTCAGAATGACCCATGGTACTTTGGAGAGACTATATGCCCTAAATATGTTTTTTGTTATTATTAATATGGTTGCGACTGAGTTATGTATTTATTTATCACAGGAAAGAAACAATGTCTGGTTTACAAACCAGATAGGCGAGAATAATAAGGAATAATTATTACTAATAACTTGTACACATAAAATAATTAAACAAGATTATTATTATTATTAATAGTTGACTATTGAGTCAGGTTACTGATTCACTTGGTATTCCCACATGGCTAAAATAACCATAACAACAGTTATCTTAGGAAATTAAAAGCACAGAAAATATAAAATTCATTGTTGATACGTTGGTATGATCTTCATCTCTCTGAGCTTCTCCACCCAAAATCTGATGCTCTTAAAGGTATCCACGTGTCCGAAAAATCCATATTCTCTACTCTTGCTCATGCTAGACACGTGTTGAAACTTAAAACGTAGCACTGCTTGGACGGTCTCATAGCATGTTATTTCCTCCAAGATGGTGTTGTGAAGCTCGTATTTCTCCACAATCTCCTTCCAAACGCTACCCTTATCAAGCATCACTTCCACCCAATCAAACCTTTGCGTTTCATCAAACGGCACAAATTCCACGTCGAAAAGTTCACAGAGTAACTTCCACATGCTCTTCCAAGTAAAAACGTCGCCGTTTGTGCAATTGAATGCTTCATTTTTAGCCTCGGGGGTAACCGCAGCCCACACGTGCTGCTGCGCCAACACTCCGGCGTCGGTCATGTCACAGAAATGCTCCCACGTGTACTTCGTTCCCGGGTACCGAAACGCCAATCCTACGTGGCGACAAATTACGGCGTAGGTTGCTAGCGTGAGCAGCCCGTTGTGGACACTCCTGGATGACGCGCCTATTATAATAGAGGAGCGGTGCACCGAGTACGTCAACGACGGCGCGTAAGATGCAACGAGATCCTCGAGCGCGTAGTAGAAGTTGGGGTAAGGGATCCTCGCCATGCTCTCGTGAAAGGGTGGGTCGTGGGAGATGAGTTTGGTGGAGAGGACTGGATCGAAAATTGGGCCCATGTAGTGTTTGGTGCCGGTTTGGACCGTCACATGGGCGAGCTTTGAAGAGGCGCAAGATTTGAGGGCGCTGAGAACGTTGAGAAGCATGGTTTTGTTGATTCTAATGTTGACTTCTTCCTCTGCACGAATCTGAAAAGTAATCCAGAACAGGTGCGTGACTTCACTCGCAATGGGGGAAAGCTTGGCGCATGTGTCGGAAGAATCGACAGCGTCAAAGGTGATGAAGTGGTCTACGGTGGGAGGAGGGAGCAAACTGGGTGGGGGCCTGCGGGCGGCGCCGTAAACTTTCCATGGGCCTCCGGGACTGTTGGGCTGCTTGAGGGCTTGGACCAGACTGAGCCCAGTGAGCCCTGTGATACCAACTACCAGTGCTACAAAAGGTTGGGGTTCCATTGCAGTTGTTCTCCACGCCAGGAAGAAACAACCAAGAGTGTCTTGAGCAACATTTGTCTCTTAATTTAAAGAAGGGTCATGCAGGCCTAAAACATTTTTAACGATCTAACGTTAGCGACAAAATTTTCAATTTTGGATTATTAAGATTTCAATCCTCCAACATTTGGGTGTTCTTTCATCAGAATTACAAGATATTCCATATCCGAAACTTGCTTATAAACAAAAGTTTACGTTAAAAAAAATGATGATTTTGAGGTTTGTTGCATTATTTTATACATCAGGAGTAAGCACCACGGAAGGGTGTTATCTATCCACAAGGACAATAATAAAATCAAATCATTTTTAATCTTAACTAAAACAATTACAGTTAAAAATAAATTATATAGATGATAAGAAAAAGTCCTAATGTAATACCACCAAAAAACAAAGCAATGCCTCCAAAATTAGACATTTCTGTCGGCAGAAATAAATTATTTGTCTTTCTTAGTAGTCCCCTCAACCATGGAATAGGAGTGATGCAACAATTCATTTATAATACGTTTGAAATTCAACGTGTTTAATTTTATTTTAAATTTTTTAACTAAAATCTTTATTACTATTACTTAATATTAATTCAAACATAATTAACAGTACATCACAAATTAAAAACTATCCAGCAACAATAAAATGGTAATGTCCTACCTAACTATCCAAACAACATTTAGTAATGACATATAATCTACCTATAATAAAAAATATAATTTAAAAATATGAAAATAATAAAAATAATTTAAAAAAACAGTATTGTTCTTATCGGGAAAGGTCGAGTACAAGTGGTGAGGTCCAAATGATCACCTGAGTGTCTGTTGGTGTCCAATTCTCGTATTCGTTAGGATTTGTTTCCACCATCAACATTGGTCAAGCTACATAAAAACGTTCCAACAGAAATATGAGTAGATAAAATAATGTATGAACTTATAGTATAACAAAAAACTTATGCTCTGGCTTCCTGATAAATCCCCATATTTAATAATAAATTTAAGCATTTGTATAATAGTTAGTATAACAAATATATTAATGGCATTTTTAATTTACTTACAACGTTATATTTTAAATTTCATAACGCATAAAAATTCAATTCAATTTATTTATATTGAAATAGTACGAACATATACTATAAATGCTAACAAAAAACTTTGCAAAGAGAAGATAAAGTGAGATAAGACAAGAGTGTTAAGAATTGAAGTGTGAGTTTAAGTCTCATATTGTTTATAAATTAGAGAGTATAGCACTCTATCACGATACAAATTCATGTACTCATTATCTTATGATCCATGTACTTATTATCTTATGGGATTTTGAATTGAAGATGGTGTCAATGTCTTATATAATTAACAAAAATAATTTTTTGATAAATATTTTGTTGACAAAACTACTAAATATAATAAATTTTTATTTCTTTATAAAAATTGCATACATAAAATAATAAAATTTGTCAGATAAAATTTTGTCCAAAATAATATTTTCCATCCCCGGGAAAAGTACTCTGACTCTTTAAAGGGATAGAGATTGTATGTATCAAGAGACACGTAACCTCAAATAAAACCATGAAGTTTTCGAGGCTCACCAATATTAACGTATTTGTTTTACTTAGTCTTATTTATCTTTGGACAGAACCAACAAACACCAGAAGAAAGTCTCAGTCTCTCAAATTTTCAAGACGTTGTATGGTTTGGTTTGGCACTAAATCGAGAGAGGAAAAGTAGAAGTTTGTTATAAGATTATTTAACTGCAAATGTTGAAATTGTATCCATCATTGTTAGATTTATCACTGTCTAAATCTGATTATTATCAGTGTGTCCAACCTTAATTTATGCAGTTATGTAATCTGTGTTTTCTGTATCCCAAGTTTCAACGAGTGTCTGACTATAAAATGCCATGAACTTCATTCTTGGAGTTTGTGGAAGACTTATCTGAACATTATCCCTGACCTCAAATTGCATCACATAATGAAGAAAAACTAATTGAAGCAAAAATGGATTTATTGACTTCAAAATACATGAGTGACACTGTCTCATTAACCACTTTTGAAACATAGATAAAACCTTTCTGGTATACATATATATTATTATAGATAACTTGGATTAACAAGCAAGCAGAATCCTAATCACAAATTGCAATAACTAGCATATTTTTTCGTCATGATCATTTATAACTTACTCATCTTAACAGGTCCCATCTCTTTTGCCTTTGCCCTTAGTAAGTGCTTCTGTATCTTCCCAGTAGCTGTCTTAGGTAAGGGTCCAAACACAAAGGATTTTGGAACCCAATAAGCAGGCATCTTGGCCTTGCAGAACTTTAATATATCCTCAGATATACGTTGTTGGTTACTATTATCCACTCCTGACTTTAATGTGACAAAAGCACAAGGAGACTCACCCCATTTCTCATCTGCTCTTGCAACCACTGCTGCTTCCAGTATTGCAGGATGCGAGTAAAGAGCGTTCTCTACCTCCACACTGCTGATATTTTCAGCACCAGAGATGATGATGTCCTTTGATCTGTCTTTAATTTCTATATACCCATCTGGATGCTTCACAGCAAGATCCCCAGAATGAAACCATCCATTTGCAAAGGTCTCCTCATTAGCTTTAGGGTTCTTTAAGTACCCTTTCATCACAGAATTGCCCCTCATCACAATCTCACCCACAGTTTTGCCATCAGCAGGAACAGGTTGCATGGTTTTTGTGTTCACCACTTCCAAGTTTTCCAAGCCAATGTACCTAACCCCTTGTCTTGCGTTGAGCTGGGCTTGGCGTTCAGGAGGAAGTGATTCCCATTCTGGTTTCCAGGCACAGTAGACAGAGGGGCCGTAGGTTTCAGAGAGACCATAAGTGTGTGTCACACGAAATCCTCGTTCAGACATTCCAGAAAGAACAGAAGGAGGAGGAGCAGCCCCAGCTGTATTCACATGCACAACATGCGGGAGAGGAAGTATGGTTTCTTCAGGTGGGGCATTGATTATCGTGTTAAGAACCACTGGTGCTGCACAAAAATGAGTCACTTTGTACTTGGCAATGGCTTCGTATACTGCCTTCGCTGTTACCTGAGTAAACATATGACAAAAAATGAATTCAGGATGGATATCTAGTAAACAAATACTCAACAGAGTATGCAACAGTACTTGTTAACACGACAGCACTGTATCTGCACATTAATAAATCAAGTGAAAGTTAGTACTTTGATGCAAATGGAAGAATTACAAGATCAAAGATTTGAGCATGTTCCAGGATACTGATGACTCTGTCAAAGTGATTGTTCAATTTTGTATCAAGTAGAAGTATTAAAATCCACTGCAAAATTCCAGTATGTAATAGAATTTTCTAAATACTATTTTAAGTATTTAGAACTATACATAGGCAGTGGATGACAATATACAAACAGCCATTGTCATTTCAAGTGTAAGCAAGTAAGAAATCAATCAAGCATCACCTTTCTCCAAAGCCTTTGCAACACAGCAACTCACTTTTATTCTAAAAGCTACTAACTAACCTCATCTATATTCTATATCCACGCCAATTCTCAACCAATCAAGAAACTTTTTCTTTATAAAGCCGAGCAATTCACATCAATTATCCCCCTTTTTTCTAACTTCCAACAGTTACCAAACCAAGAAACCGTGAAAAGACTAATACTGTGTATTGAAGAACTCTAGATGTATGATTTTGAAATCCTTGTCAAAGTACATCAACTTTATATTTGAACCATGCCACTATAATTTAGCTCTATCATCAATCATGTGCTTAATGAGGTATCCATCTACTTGAATCAAAATTTACAATTGCATCAAACTTGAAGCTAGAGCTACAAAATATCAACAAGGCAGGTGCAGAACAATACTCAGTTCAGTAGACATAGCAAGTTAACACCAACATGTTTTAATTTTGAATCACTCAGAGAAATGCAGAATTTTTGGCAAAGGTGTACCTGGCGAAGGCATATGTTAGTACCACACAGAGCAGCAAGTGTCCAAGTGTAACACCAACCATTACAATGAAACATGGGGAGTGTCCAAAGATACACAGCACCTTCGGTCATTCCCCAAATAAGAGCTCCACTCAGAGACATGATATAGGCCCCACGGTGATTTAATACCACACCCTTCGGACTAGCAGTGGTACCAGATGTGTATCCCAAAGAAATACTCTGCCACTCATCCTCAGGGGGTTTCCATGCATATTCAGGATCACCACCCTCAAGAAAATCCTCATAGTCAATGGCTCCTTTGCCCACAGCATATCTCAGTGACTTAGGGTCGCAATTTTCATCACCAATGACTATTAGAAGTGGAGGCCTGAAGGTTTTGGCTTTCTCAGACCATATCTTCAAAGCTTCTTCTGCCAAAGAAAAGGACTCTTGATCAACTATTACAGCTGCAGCTGAGCAATGACCAAGAAGAAAGGCTACTGTGGATGCATTTAGTCTGATGTTAACAGGATTCAAGACAGCCCCTGCCATTGGAATCCCAAAATGAGCTTCATAAAGAGCTGGAATATTCGGTGCAATAACAGCTACCTGTTGAAAGCAGTATCAGAAAATTATGGAATCCATTAACATCGACATTACTGGGCCAGAATAGCATGAACACACCATACAACAACACAACTACATCGATATCATCATCATCGAGTAGTTCGTGTTTTTACTTGTTATAATTAACTTCATGAGCTAAATCCAAACCGTAATAAATACAGATATTCGAAGTTTTAACTTGTTGACCAGATTGTGTAATGTTTCTATAGAGAAATTTAAAAGTATTTTGTTCAACTTCTTGAACATTTGTCTTGCAGACAAAAAAAGAATTAGCTAGTTTATCGTAAAATATTCATCAATCGGTGTATTGAAACTTTCGTCTGTTAGAAAAAACAATCTAAGAATGATATTAAAATAGACATCACCGGTCAACAATTTACGTAATTCACCATATTATAAAAACATAAATGAACTCCGTCTTTCACATTGACAATTATCAATTAAATTAGTCACAAGGCACGATTAGTTCCTAAAAATAAATTGGAAGTTGATAACCATTCAAAGTGCACGTTAGAATAAAAAAGATTACAATTGTGTGGTTAGAGTACGACTTTTCTCTCCAGTCTAATGTTCATATCGTTCAATTAATTAAAAATATGAAATATATAACTTTTAAAATAATTATCATAAATCAACATATTAGAATATTAACTCTCGCATTCTCCTCTTTTCCGGTATCATCATATTAACATATATTATTATTTCAACAAAGATAAACTCTTTTACGGAATGAATTCCATTTCAGTCCCCAGATATAAAAAAAAAATACAAAAAACTATTGTTTTTTCTTAATAGCAAAATTTAAGATATTAAAGTGATATTATTTTTCAAAAATACTTTTTAGTTATGTTCTGGACGGTACATAATTAAACAGAAATAAAGTGAAAGTTGTTCACGTGAACACTAACTATTAGAACAGAGGAAATTAAACAAACGATGTTTGAGAGAGAGAGAGAGAGAGAGAAAGTACAGTGTTTCCTGGTCCGATGGAGTAGTTGGAAAGAGCGGAGGCGAATCGACGGCAACGGTGGTAGGTCTGTTGCCACGTGTAGCGACGAGATCCATGGATGAGGGAGTTTCTGGTGGGGTGCACCGTAGCTGCTCTTTCGAGAAACCACAACGGCGTTAACGCAGTGTAGTTAGCAGCGTTCTTGGGCAAGTCGTCGATGTCCATCTCCACCACCCTTTCGCGCTTTCTCCACACCGCAGAGCTTACTCACAAAAACCAAACGAAACAAAAATTTATGAAGCCAATGCCACATGCTTCCCTATCATCACCTCCTTATATATTCATTTCCAAAAAAATAATTTAATAAACTGCTGCATAATATACATCAATACGTAACTGTAATTTATTCAATTTCTTTTATACTATTACCCAAATTTTTTAAACATAATATAGTTATAATTATCCCAAAAGGTATCATACAATTATTTTCTATGTCTGTCTTGGACTACTACCCGAACCAGTAAATCAGTCATATTCATCTCACACTAAATCGCAGACAAAAAAAGTAATTTTCTAAACATTATTTATCATCACACATTCACCGTTAAATAAATTAAGACCCCTGTCACGAGCCATTATTTACCCAAATAAGAAAAAATAGACGCTTTTGAAAAATATCTTTTGAATACATCACTAAAGAATAAGAATCTGGTACTGTAAGAAGATTTCATTATTAGAATTTTAGTCTATGTAATTTATCCTATTAATAAAATTATGATTTTTCTTTTAATTAATACTGTAAAAAAAAATTGTTACGTTTAATTGAATTTACATGCTATTTTAAATATTAAAAGATATCAATATTCAATACCATTAAGATTACTTGAGTATCTCATAATAAAAGATAAATTTGTTTTTTTTTCTTTTATCCAAGATATAAACTCATGCCTTAAGAAATAAGTTTTGTCTCTGTAGAGACATTTATAGATTTTGTTTAAAGTGCAAGTTATATAATTTGAATGATGAGTTGCATCACTTGACAATCAACTTCACTCTCAAATGATGTATGTGGAGTGAACACAAACTATAATTAATTCAAATATTTGTCAAATTCAATCCTATTCATTCTAATTTTTTTCAAACAATATCCAACATTTGATTACACACACTATTTTTACATTTATTATCTCCATTGTACCTAATTCTCACAATTATGTTTTCAATACCAAACCAATACATTCAATTTTACAACTCAACAATTCAATTTTATATATATATATATATATATATATATATATATATATATATATATATATTTATATATAATTTTATTTTTAAAATTTGTTACCAGAAAGAAACTTTCTAACAATGAAAGAATGACTTCAAAGTTTATACGACTCCAAAATTATACAAAAACTTCGTGTGTGTGTGTGTGTATATATATATTGTGTATATATAATTTTATTGATTCAAACTTACAAGTCATAAATGACCAAATTACTAACATAAATTTTCTATTCTTTATGTTAGTATAATTTCACATGGTTCATTCAAACTTGATCTAACAATGTGAAATATGAAAGTTCACACATATGAACTAATTAATAAAAAGAGAAAGTTTGCATTATAGAAACAAAAAAAAACTTGGTTTTAAATTAAGATTTTTTTTATTAAATAATTTAGACATATTCACTCTTTATTTAATTTAATATTTTCTTCAAATATATAAAAATAGGTGTTACAATTGTCACTTATAACGTCATGTTTTTGAATAATTGTGATTAATACCAATTTATTAATTGGTTAATTACTAAAGGACTAATAAATATTTATACTGTAGAATTGAATATAAATTAGTTCATTTTAAAATTTGTTTGTCCGAATGAAAAGATGAGAAGACGAAAGAGATAACTGTAGTAAAAAAAGGGAAAAGTATTTTAAAATAATATTATTAAGTAATATAAAAAAAGATAAATAATTTGTGTCCGCTCATTTTTATTTTTTTTTTCATTTCAATCTGAATGAGGAGAAGTAATAATCCTAACAAAAGGTCTTCAGAAAGTGACTAATAATGGCTATGAAAGTCAATGTTTAGCAACAACTACTAATTTAATAAATTTCTTCTGAACCGATTGCAATGCCAACTCATCATTGAGACGAGCATCTTCCAAAATAACATTTTTTCTTCTGTTATATAGTGGAATATATCCTTCATCACACATCATAAAATAATCACATTACCACACTAAATATCTTACTTGCAACATTATTTAATTATATATATGATATATACAATCGCATATTACTTGCACCTAATCATATGTTTAATCTCATTAAGTCATCCTATACTATATACTATACCATAAACATCATATAACATCTATTACAAAATACCTAATAATTACAGAAAATATAAACTTCAACTATACATATATATACATACGTCATATTCCGCATAACTAATTAAATGTTATTTTTATACCTATCGTCTATGTGTGTACATATACAAAACATTTATGAACTTAAAAGTATGTCAACTTTATCAAATAAAATTTGTTTCTGCAACACAATCTTATTTTAACAAAATTTAAAAACAGCAAAGAGAATAATTTTTTTTTGGTTGTTGGGTATTTTAACCTGAGATAAAAAACAAACTTTAAAGAAAATATATTACAAATTATAGAGCAGCCTAAAAGCACCCTAGAACTTACCTAGTTCAAGCATCTTTAACAACTTTAATACAACATTTAAAAACTCATATATCACTATATATCTTGTTCAAAAAGACTATCTCAAATCCAAGGACAACATAAAATCATTACAATTCAAAATATGACATATTAACTCATTTTTTTTAAGCATCATTAATACAGTTTACTTTTTAACAAAAAAAAATCCAAAACAAAACTCATTTAAATCAATCCAGCAATTATAAACTATCCATTTCCCAACTTGTTAATATACATTCTTAAAAACAAACACAACTAATCTAAGGTTATGTTCGTAGTCTCATTTGTTGATTTAAAAAAAAAAAACGAGGACAGATTTACAAGTTTTTTTCTCAAAACCCATCCTCCTAATTTTACAAAGATTTGAAAGAATACATAACCATTTTACTTTAGTACCCTTCATAATTTTTATATATTTATAATCTATAATAATATATAAAAAAGATTCCTTTTTTATCCACATATCAAAATATCAATTTTATCTTTTAAAATATAAATATTTATTAAATTTTTAAAAATTGAGCGTTATTTCTACAAATTTTTTTATAAAATTGTTTACTTTTACTCTTCTTTTTTTCTCTATTTATCAACAATTATTCTCTCTTCTTTTCTTATATATTTCACTTTATTTTTAATAAATATAATTTTATTTTATATATTAATTTAATAACATTACATTATCATCACCTACTAATATAATATCATGTATATTTAAAAAAATGAAAACATGCGTATATATAGACGTGACAACGATCGTGTGTACGCTAGTATAAATAAAATTATTAATCATAATATACTATGTATAATTTATTTACTATTATTACTATATTATTTATTATTAGTTTATATATATATATATAATAAACTAATAATAATAAATAATATATTTATTAGTAGTTAATATATTAATAATTAATAATATATTTATTAAATTAATAATGAATATAAATATATATATATATAAGAATAACTCAAATATTGTTAAAAAATAATAATATATATAATTATTATTATTATTATATTAACATGTGTATATATTAATTAATTATATATATAATGTATAATAATTAATAATAATTAAAATATTATTATATTTTAATATTTTTAACTCATTTAATAATCATTTTATTTTATTTTTACAATCAAGGATATTTTAGTAAACTTCAAATTTTATCTATTAAAGTTTTATTTTTAATCTGTCAGATCACTCAAATCACTCAATAACTTTTACTAAATTGATTTTCAAATCCACTCACTTGACTATTTAAATCCACTCAAAGAAACATATTTATCTATCTACTTAAATTCACACAAATTTATCTTCATATTTTCTTCCAAATTCATCTTATCAAGAGAACGCATTCTAAATTTTATCTAGTAAATCATTAAATTACAAACTAATCACTTCAAATATCCAAAATTTGACTAACTTACGAATCAAATAGAAATCAACTAAACTATCAATTCAATTTATATGTTCGTTTAGGAAATTACCCACATTATAAGCAAAGCTAGGAAGACCTAAATTGCTTTTCAAGACACCTAATTGATAAACCAAACATATCATCAAGAACCTAAATTATTCAACTTCAATCTCATCTGTAGATACAAAACCTTACACGTACAAACCAAACTAAAAAAGAAAAAACAAACTTGAGACTTAAAAAAAAATACATACTCAAAAATACAATTTAACTATGTTAGATTGTCTAAACTTTGTTATTTTGTAAAATACATTATTGAAAAAAATAAAAAATATTTTCAATATTTTTAGAACAATGTAAAGAAAACATAAAAGAGGAGTCCAAGAGAAATGAAATTTGTAAAATATATTGCTAAATATTTAAAAAGTTAATTTATATTTTAACACGACTTATAATCTTATCTTTTATGCTTTTTTAAAATCATCCCTAAACATCTAAAAAACAGAGCAGGTATTACAAAATTTGTGATGAACTGGTGTAGGGTTGTTTTTAGTTTAATGAACCACAATTCTATCACTAGTTAAACTTTGTCTACGTTAAATAAAATGGTTTGTTAAAGAATACAAATAATTTTTGAAAAATTAACACCAATGAAATAAATATTACATGAAAATAAAAGAAAAATTTAAAGAAATTGAACTATTATTCTTTGTTAATAGAAAAATAAGTATATAATTAAAGTCAAAGATAGTAGTCGTTTCGTGTACTAATGAGATTGCTCACAGTCAACAAAAACAAACCAGAAGACGTCACCAACATTGAAACCCAAATAACGTTTGATTCAGTGCTTCTCAGCAGCCACGACCGTGCGTTACAGAAATATTTATTTGAGGATTTTTCTTTTTGTTCGCTTCTGCGTTTGGAGGCGCAGAAAGAAAGTGAGATTTTAATTTGTTTTGTTTTTCTCCAATTTCGTAGAAGAAAAAGCACGTTCAGATTCCATTAACTTTTTTTTATTCCGTTAAAATTGACGACTTCAACATAATCTGATTACATAATAAAAGTAGTATCTATTTATTGTATTATATATATTTTGTTTTTTGATTATAATTTATAGTGCCAAATGAAATTATTATATCAGCTTCCGTTTTTTATTGTTTACTTCATGGAATCTTAGAAACACTCATGTGTTATTTTGTAAAAAAGTAAAATTTAAAATGATATTTTATAAAAACACAAAAAAAAAAAAAAAAAAAATATTGAAAAAATTGAACCACTTAAATACCTTTTAAAACTCCGTTAATTAATTACGCACACATGCCTTTGCCTCCACCAGCATGGACCAAGTATATGATCCCCTAAAAATAGAAGTTATTCGTAGAACATGAAAAATCCTACAACTTTTTATCATTTTAGAATATAAAATAAACGTTTCGTATAATTGGTTTAACATTTAAGGTATACATTATTGAAAATATTTTATTATAATTTAAAAAATAAATAATTAAAATAAAAATTATACTATTATTTAAGTTTTCATAAACTTTAAATATTATGGGTTAATGATATTTATGATTAACAATTCTATTCCTTATATATTACCATATACTCTTGTGTCTCTTATTGCTACCCATACATATCATCTAGGTATATGAGAAAATATATAATAAAACAACCACAAATACTAGAGTTTTCTCCCAAGTGTTATTTTTTTCTTCTATATATTATTTTAAGATATTGGTGTTTATAAGGTTCAAAGATCATTCACTGTACTAGGATCGATTTGACGAGTTATACTAGTTGTGTATTTTGTATTTGTATTGTCAGTAGAAACATTTTTTCTCTAGACATAATATCATACGTGTCTTAACCCAAGTTTTTTATATCCTTTTTTCATTTATTTATTTATTATATTTTATTGTTATTATAATTATTGAATCTATTTAATTTATATATATATATATATATTAGTATTATTATTGTTTTAATAATAATTATTACATTATTCTATATTTTTATTATTAATAGTATTATTGGAGTAATTTTTTTCAACATATATTATTGTTCGATTTTACATTTTACCTAGTTTCGAAGTGAATAATTTGAAATTGAGTTTTGATTACTTTAAATTACTCTTTTAAAAGGTCTGCTTAAAATTTTGAATTTCTCCAAAAGTTGACATCACACGTTTGAGTCACATCACTACCACCTCAAGCGCAATGTATTTAGTTTTTCTCGTTTTATATTATCAATCTGTTTATGTTCTATTTTTGTTAAATCCTGAAATTTTTTGTGGTTCAATTAGAAGGATAAATAGGAGTATATTTTGAATTATTTGAATTATGTAAAGAAAATATTGACATTTTATTTTTAGTAAAAAAATACAATTTTATCATAAATATTTAATTTTATTAATTTTGTTTGAACTTCTTTGATTATTAAGGTAATTAAAAATATTTTTTTGTCTTAAGTAATTATTATATGTATTTATTAAAGAAAAATAATAATTTTAATATAAATTTCAAGAAACCATTAAGGATTTAAATTTACAAGTTTTTTCAAAATTAATTATATACTAAAACAATTTTTTAAAATAAATATTCGTGATAATTATTTAAAAAAAATAAAAAAAAATATTAAAAAAATATAGCAACACTTATTATACTTAATTGAGTATTCATCATATATTTTTTTAAACATGCATTTGAAGACTATTTTTTTCATCCGTTTGCACTTTCAATACTGTTTTCAGAAATTATAAGATGAGTGTCAAGTGCATTTAAAATCTAGAGCTGCAAAAAGCAATATGTGGGGTGCAGGAAGTACAGGCCCAAGTTTTTAACTTAAAGTTGTGGTTTGTTTTAGATCCAAAATGCCGAGGTTACTTTGTCGAGGAATCGCAGTCACAAATGGACTAGTTGAGTATTGGGCTAGTTATACCAATGATTTGCAGGTAAAAACATCAAACACATTTTTGTTTAGATTATAAAAGATGTATTCAAATTCATTATTTTTTTTATAATTTAAAAAAAAAACACTTATCAACTATGTATTTTATAGATAAAAATGTAAATATATTCACACGATTAGTTTTAAATATTTAGTATTTTATACTTTCCAATAATACCATTTATCATTTAGCTACAACTTTTTTAAAATTATAACTTTTAAAACATTTTCTTTTCTCAATTGTCTCGTGTGATTCTGTTGCACTCCAAGCAAATATACTGTATTACAAAGATAAATAGTTTATATTTATGACAATATATAAAAATGGTTTTTTTTTTGTCTATTTTTTATTTTTTCAGTTTTATCTTTAATTATTGTTTTAAAAATTGATTATTTTATAAATAGTTCATATGTGATTCTAAAAATCTTTTTTATCTTTAATAACTATTTTAAAAATCTTTTTTATATATATATTTTATTTTTTTAATTTTACTTATTATTTTAAAAATTAATTATTTCATAAATAGTTAATCTTTAATCGTTATTTAAAAATATTATTTATTTCTAACAATTATTTTATTTAATAACTATTTTAAAAATTAATTATATATTCGAAAAGTAAATATTATTAATCCTAACCTAATTTTTTTATAAAAATATAACTAGATTAAAAGATTTTTCGTATTAACTTTTTAAGGTGTAAACCAATGAAAGATATAATTTAAAAGTCAAGTTTGTATAGTATAAGTTGTGCAAGTTTCACTAATTTATTTTTAAGAAAATGTCAGTGACACACTATTTAACAAATCTTCTTAAATAATGTTGTCAATCGTTTAATCACTTAATAAAAACAGTGTGTTTTAAACCACACAAAATGAAAACTTGAATTTATCTTGCTTAAAAAACATGGAACATTATTTGACCTTTTTAACTTATTTATAACTTTTATATATAAAAAAGCTATATTTTTATCATATAAACATTTTTTTTACTATATCAACTTGGTACTGAACAAACATTTTAAGAATGGGTGATCATCTATCTACTAATAAAAATATGTCTTTCACATGTGATGCTTGGAATAATTTAAAGATGAAGATTAATACATTTTTGTAATCAAGTAAATAAAAATATATCTGGGTTGCTTTAGAAAAATGAACTTCCAAACTAATTTTAATTATTTAAACAATTTCTACATATTTCATGTGACAATTTAAATTAGTGTATAGCTATTTGAAATTTTAAAACTTTAAATGTTAGCAGTTCTATTTGTAAATATTTCTTCGATATCTTCTTGATATTTGACATATCATTGATTTTTTTTTTCTTATAAAACTCCATCATTTAAGCATAAGTTTATTACTTATAAGTCATTAGTGAAATTCTGTATTACCATCAACTAATTACAAATGATTGTTGTTATTATTCATGTAAAAATAACAAAACTTGTCGTAAATAATAGTTTACGATTAACTGGTGTGTAAACTACTTGGAAATATATAATATATTTTTTCAAACATTTTCTATTATCTAATATTTGTAAGGGTAAAACTTACAAAGTAACGTCAACAATAAAACCTAAAATGTTACGTATTAGAAACTTAGAGAAAAAAAAAACTGTGGAGATATTTATTTTAGAGAGATAAAATTAAAAAACATAAAGAAAATAAAACATACTATAAAACCTTTTTGTGTTTAGCAGGATAATTTAAATATATATATATATATATATATATATATATATAAATTAAATTATATTTTTATTTATATAATTTAGTTTAAGTATTTTATTTATTTATTTTACAAATTCTATAATCATTTTAAAGGTTTGTTTTCAATGTTGAGATAGTAGCGGTAAAATACTAGTGAATGAGAATCATTTTGAATGATGAAATTGTTAGGCCAAAAGCTATGTTAGAAATCAAACTATATGTTAGTTTCACTAGGTCAAAAGCTATATTAGAAATCAAACTCATGACATTGACTCTAATATCAATTGTTAGGATCGAGTGCTTACCAATAGGTCAAAAGCTATAGTCATTAGTCAGGTTGTAACTTTTTTTACTTAAAAGTGTAACAATCCAAACGTCACGATTCGATTATGACCAGACTTACTTGATATTTGTCACGGAACAATTGATGTCACCTGCAAAACAAATTTCATTATAGAATAAGTTTCTTTAGTAGTATAAACCTATATTGCCTCTCTTTTTTACTTTTTTTGTTTTTGTGTATATGTTTTGAGATTTTACATGATCAATGAAATGAGAAAAGTCATCTAAATAAACTTTGGATTTGGCGATTTTGTAACTTGGATGTTTTTCACATTATTGATTTTATTAGATATATTTTTGACTTATTACTACCTATCATAGAAATTTCCCTCGCTAATTTAATTATGAGTATAATGAATGTGATTTTATGAGATTGAAATCCCTTGTTGACATTCCATAAAGTTTCAGTGAAAGTAAAATTACCTATCATTTGAAGAAAAAAATAGTTTTAGTTGGTTCATAGACATTGTTATATGCTTTATAAGTATTCATAGTTGTGTTTTGAGATGTTGAATACCGTAGTGCCAAAGTAAAAGGTTTGAAATTTATTTAAAAGTATTTAGGTTTTTGAAAGTAAATTAAGTAAAAACAAATAGTATTATTTGGACTCGTTGACTTTCAATTTTCACCTTGAAAGCAATAAACAACTTATTTAATTAAGTTTATTCAACAATTTCAAATTTATCCAATAAAAATTCTATAAAGTATCAAACAAGTCAACATAATCGAATGTTTATGACATATTTATGTTTCATTATGAGAATTTAATTAAAAGAATGTTATAATTAAAATATATGTATAATTAATTCACAGCGTGATTGGTGATAACATAAGTAGTTACTAAAATTGTACTATAAGTTATTAATGTATAGTATAAGTATTATACATTTATTGCGGAAATAATTTATATAACATCAGTAGATTTGATGTAAAATTTGTCTTATATTAATTATATACATATGTCCAATTAAATAATTAACTAACTATTATAATTTTTGTTTTGTTTACGATCCTATTATAACCGTTTTGACATATAAAAAAACATACAGAGAAAGCACATAATATTTTTATAAATATTTGAGCGAGGATATACGAGAATAGAGGATACGTACTTGGGAAGTTTTAATACTTTTAAAATTACGCATAAAATAATTTTTTCTTAAAAGTACTATTTATTAAACATTTTTAATGAGACCGATTTGATCAAATTGAATTATAAATTTGGAATCCGTACTTTGGCCAATTCAATTTGAAAAACAGACAACTAGATATATATGCATTTTTATTGCTTTTAATTTCTTAAATTAAAAATGAGCTGTTACAAGTTACATCCTTAACACGTGGTACCTGTTTTTAATTTTTAAGATAGAGAAATATAAGATGTAGATGATGTTTCATGAAAAAGAATGTTACATGAATCTAATCAAATTGCCTTTAAATTATTTGAGACCAAATGCAAGTAACACCGTATCAGAATTGACAACATGTCCCACGTGCGAAACGTCAGAGACAAACGGAGGAGCAGAAAAAACGAGTTTCGGGATCCGTATAAATATTTTGACTACTAATTTTGTTTAAAAGTTTGTTTTGTAACAAAGTCTTTAAAAATATCCGTAAATTTATTGTGCTTGAATAAGTTTGTTATAATTATTTATTTTACATATTATATAATATATGTATTGTATATAATTTCTTAAATCATAGAAAATAATAAAGAAAGGTAAATAGTATTTTAATATATTATAATAAATGTTATGTAATAATATTAATAAAAAGTTATTTATATATGTCAGCTTCATAGTTTTGAGTTTTTAAATCATACAGTCTTTCTTTCATAGAAACTTAGCTCTCACATACTTTCGAACTTCATCCATATTCTCATACTAAAAAAGGTTAAATTAGTTTTTTTTTTCTCAATTATGGACCAAATAGCTATTTCACCTTATTACATTTGGGCATATTTATTTGACAATATAACAAAAGTCTAATTATTCTTTATATTTGAAAAATTTTCAGAAACATTATGATTTTAAAGAGATTATAATAAATAAAAATAAAAATTTATAATCTTCTAGCATCTATTTAAAATTTATTCTTATAATGCTCATCTCTCTCAAATAAAATAATATACTTGGTTTAAAAAATTAAATTAATAAATACATAATTAATAAAATTTGATTTTTATGATTTTTATTGAAAGCTTAAATATTAATTGGAATGTTACATTAAGTATAAATGAAAAAATTAAATACTAAATAAAAAATAAAAAAGTATGATAATTTAATATATTAAAAAAGCGTAATTTTTTAGAATTGGAAACTCGTTACATCCAAAAGGAAATTCAGTACCAAAATATGTAGATTAATTTATAATATGTAAATGAGTATAAATTTTATTTTAAAAAATTTTGTAAAATTAAATTAGATTAAAAATTTATTTCTTTATATAATATTAAAACCATAAATATAAATTAGAGTTTATTTTTAAAAAATGGTTATTTATTAAGTTAATTTTACCAGCTAATTTTGTAAGACAGAGTTAGAATAAAATTCACCCCTTTTAACAAAGTAAATATAAACATAATTTTGAAAGTTTTGACAAAACTCCCTTTGGAGTAGTCTTTGTTGTAATTATATTTTTCAATCTACAAAACTTAAATGGAAACTTCTAAGTTCACTTCAACTCATACCTGCTGGTGCAATTGATAGTAACAGTCCTGCAACAAAGAAAATGGCACACCCTCTCCAAGTCATATAGATTCTAAGTGCTAGATTTTTATACATTTTCTTTTTTTTTTTTATCTTTCGAGAAAGTTGGAAAAATATAATACTAATGAAATATTAGACCGATCAATATATAAGAGATTGATATCACTCTTAACCTAAAATCTTAAGATAATTAGTTTATGAATTTTTATCTTTATATTATGTTTAACTTTATATTTCTATTCAACGTAAAATTTTAAATTCACACTTAAATTTCCAACATTCTAAAAAATTTGAAGAAGAAATAAAATATTTTTATATGGATTAAGAAAGAATTTGAGATTAAATTAGAAAAAAATCCCCATATCATAATATCGTATCAAATATTTATTTTAGTCAGAATTTAAACCTATATTGAAATCTTCACAAGTCTCACACTCACATCCTTAACATAAAATACTCATGTTAGAAACTCACATTAACGATAGATTTCATCATCCCACATCCACTACCTTAACAAAGAAAAAATATTTCATTTTACTTTTCTGTCAGCAAAATTATTAAATAAAAAGAAAGTTCACAAACCAAACTCTCTTAACTTTTCCTTCAACAAAATTACTTTTTCAATAACATTTGGCGTTTCTTACTGAATGTTTGAACGGCATTGGTTTTTGTCTTGTGTGAAATATTAAATGATAATTGTTGAGAATATAAGATTATTAATTGTGGTATTCAAACTTTTTTCAGAAAGCAACGGTTATGCAGTGTTGAAGCTTGAAGTGGCCAATTCTCACAAGTCTCCTTCGCCAGCAAAGCAAAATTATTAATAAAATCCAATTGATTAGATGTATGAGAAATTTGGTGATGATGTTTGGTGATGATGTTTGAAAGTAGCCCACGATGTCCATCTTATATTTTAATGTGACCTTATTAAATTAAAAATTAACATGTTCAAAACTAATGTGATATTACCCGATCTGTTTAACTTTTATCTTTGCCTCTCTTGTTGTCTAAATCTAGAAAATTCATTACGATTTGTAGTGGTTGAATTGTCAATTTCGCTCATTTCATTCAATTTGCAGGGTTTGGTTATAATTCCTGTAGGTTAAGATCAAAAAATCTTGTAGGGTGTGTTCGTTTGGAGGGATAGATATGGAGAGAGTGTGAAAGTAGATTTATGTAGATTTGGAAAATGAATTTTTGTGTTTTTTTAAGTAGATTTAAAGAGTAAAGTGAGTAGATTTGGAGATAAATTTTATAAAAGTTAGTGAGAGATGTGATTGATATGATAAATAAAAATATCCTTGATAAAAAAAGAAAATAAATTTGTAATTTGATGTTATAAAAATAATTATAATTAATTAATACAAATTAAATAAAATATTTAAATATATGAAATCTTAAAATAAAAAAAATTAAATATATATATTTATATATATTATTAGTTATTATATATTAATATATCAATTATTATATTTTAAATAATAATTTAATTATTAACGATTATTATATATTATTAATTATAAATATATATTATTTATTATTATATTTTATTATATATATATATATATAATAATTAATAAAATAATAATAGTATATTATAATTAATAATTAAAATAAATATATATTTATATAAAATTTGAAGAGGGTATAAATATAAATTAATTTGTTATTTTCTCAAATCCTTACAAAATGAAGAGATGAATTTTTAAAATAATCTCGAAAATTGATCCCTGCTTTTCTTTTCAAATCATACAATAAGAACATAAAATTTTTCAAAATCCGTCTTCACAAATCATTGTCTACATGACAATATATGCAAGCGAACAGGCGTTTAAAATTAAAAAGTTTTCTATTGACAAAGTCAAAATATCTGTACAAACTTTGTGGGTCACAAATAATTATGGATTTTCTTTTTAAATATATAAAATATTATTTTTTTAAATATATTATTAAATCTTTGATTTAGGTTGATTCGTCTTGATTTTGGATCAAAATATTGTAATCAAATGTTATGTTAATACAATAGAAAATAAATGATAAATTATTAACATGTAATTTGAAATAAATAATAGGCGATTCATGTTATGACATGAGTTTAGATTTAGATAAAATACATATGTATGATATGATGTGATAATTTAAGATTATATGAAAATGTGATGAATGTGCTATGTGTGATACGTTGTTCTTTGCCTATTTTATTGTGACGATGTTTATCCATTTGGAAATGTTTACTGAGAATTAAGATGAATGTAGTTTTTATGATTATGTAAAGGAATGTATGGATTTGAATAATTTGTGCTAAGAGATGTGTGTTTATGGAACTATGATATTGTTATGAGTTTGAAAGTGGAGGAATGGAATGGATAGATGGAAATTTTTGAATTGTATATTTTTATGAGGTTTGTGCTTCTAAGGGAGAAGTGCAAATCCTTGTTTGTTAGTTTAGTGTTGTGTATTGTTTAGGGATACATGTTGGACAAAAGTCACAATATACTCTACTAGATTCACAAACTCGCATAGAATGTCTTAGTATATGTGGTGAGAGTTGAAAGAAATTCTTATGATGAAATTAGGAGTGAGCTTTCTCGTCTGACGATGTCATAAGTAGTTTATCCTGTCTGAACAAATTTGATTGGTTTGGTTAGGCTAAGTGAAGCCAGATTCTTTGCTAGAATCCACTTTTATTATAGGTGCAAGGTTTCTTGTGTCTAAGTTAATGCATAAATCTGGATATAGAGTCTATAATATTATATAATGTATGTGATTTGTTTGTTATCGAGAATAGTGCATGGTTTTGTGTTGGAGGTAATAAAGATTGTTTTATTTTGCAAATTTAGAATATGTGTATTTTAAAAAATTATAATTAGTTCACCTTTCTTTGTTTTGTTAGTGTGGTTATTTGTGTTTCTCTTTTTTCAATGATCGTCGTATCAGTGTGATTAAAAAGATTTATATGTGATAACAATGATAGATACAAAATTGATAGTTTGAGTGGGAGTCTTTGATGTACGGTCTAACATTTTTGAACATTTTGCAGAGTATAGTATTGTGTTTTACTCCAAGTTATGTAAAAAATTATCTTCTTTTATAAAACTTTGATAATGTGAAGTATAACTACACTTTATACATTTGTTTATATATATATATATATATATATATATATATATATATATATATATATATATATATATATATTTTTTTATATTTTATATATAGAATGTAGAAACTTTATAAATAGATAATCTCTATTTTAGGGTTCTTACACCACTATTTCCATTTTGATGCAAAACTTTTGTGTTCACACTATGTACATAAATAATCCTTCATTTTTTAAATTAGATACAATACATATATTTTAATACATATAGTTGTCTAATATTATTTGTATATTTATTTCCATTTGTATGTTTATTTTCATTTTAAAATATTAACATATTTTTAGTTTGTTACAAAATTAAAAATTTGTTTTTATTATTCTTCTCCATTTGTAATTTATATTTTATTTTATATTTTTAGTTCATATATATTTCAAACAAGATCATATCAGTACAACTTCATAGATTATTCAATATTAATTAAATTTATTTAAACTTTTAATATATATATATATATATATATGTGTGTGTGTGTGATTTTTATAAGAAATATATATTATTTTTAAAAAAGCATAAATATCAATTTCAATGAATTAAACAGTTTCCAAAATGTATATTTAATTACTTCTTTCTTCCAATATTTATATCTATTATTATTTTTGTCAAATTAAAATGTCTGATTATCACTTTAAAATATTCAATCATACAAACTCGTTTATTAAATAATCTAAAATTTTATTTTAATTTTTTTAGTTATTAATTTCTTTCTATTTAAATGGTTTTTCTATCTCAATATTTTAATTCATTCTATATACATTAAATTTACTCAACAAAATTCTCACGACATTTACAAAAATAGTAAATGTTGTAGTTGTCATAAAATTAACAAAAACTTAAATTCGGTTTTTTTTTTTTTTAATGAATGGACAATGCTCACTTTAAAAAGCTATATAAATATCTATCATTGTATAATATTGAGTATGATTGTCAACTAATATAGGTCAATCTATTATGTCATCCCAAATTATTTTTGATACTGCATCAATAAAAATAAAAATGGGTGTGAATTGGAAAAATAAATCCCTAATAAAGGTAACATTAAAGTAATTCATTTCTTAAAAACGTGACAACAACTAAAATGGTGTGAACATGGGAAATTAAGAGACTGCATTAATATAATGAAAACTAAATATAAGAGAGTTTTTTCCCTTTAATAATAAAGTTTCTTTAGTTTCCATTACAATGCCATCCATTAAGATTCCACGTATCCTATGGTTATCTCCATAAAATATATACACCATTCTTGTTAGACAAAGTTATATTAAATCGTTATCTATTTTTTAATATTTTATATACGTTAAAAAACTATTTCACACTAAAATATATTCTAGATATTTAGAATTAATATCTTATTATATAATAACTTATTATAAGATTCTATTATATCTTTCCTATATTATGGAATATCTTTAAGATATTTATTGTTAATATTTTATTATATAATAACTTATTATTATATTTTTTATATCTCAAATATATTATAATAATTTATTATTTAATATCTTTTCAAGATATTATGATATAATAGTTTGTTGTATAATATCAAGATATAATACTTAATTATCTTTCGATAACAGAATATCTTAGTATATTTGTTAACTGATGACTTAAGAAGTTTATAAAGGCATGCAACTTTAGGAAGTATAATGATCTCATAATTATTTTTTTTATATCTCCACTTATCCTCTTTTACTAACTTGAGCGTTCGAGAGTATTTGTAGATGGACCTCCCTTTTGTGACCATTAAAAACTCGATTACACGTCAACAATCAGGACAACCTACCTCAGAGACTACTCAACCAAATCTGGTAAGAATATTTGGCATCCATCGTGGTAGAGGTCAACATAAAGGTTTTGCATGTTACAATCGAGAACAGGCGGAACAACCAAACTTGATAGTTCAAAACCAAGCGAAACAACTAAACTTGGTAGTTAAAAACCAGTACCCAACACGAAATTTACCTCCCATATCATTCACAGATGAAGATTTTAGAATCCACAACCCGGATCAAGACAATCCGATAGTTGTCAAGGCAGTAATTGCAAACTGGTGTGTGCACAAAATCCTTATCGATCAAGGCAGCTCGACAGACATCCTATATTGGCACACTTTCAAAAAGTTAAACCTCCCGTCCAACCTGGTCTAGCCTCACCCAAAGCTTTTATTTGGATAGCTTTTATTTGGATTTGCGGGAGAGCGAGTGCACACCAAAGGCTACATCGATCTATTGACAACCTTTGGTACATTTGAAGCCTATCGTACCTTAATCCTAAGATACCACTTGGTGGAAGCAAATACTCCATTCAATGTTATCATAGGTCGAAAGACTTTGAACAAATTGGGAGCCATTGTGTCCACCCCACACATGGCCATGAAGTTCCCAACCGAGGACCACTCCACCATTATCACAATCAAGGCAGATCCTTAATGATGTCACAACCAATAATTTTGGGAGATTCAAACTAATATACTCAAAATTTATATAGTTGTATTTGATATGAACACTATTTTAGATACACTATTCTAATTTCATCTTTTTTACTTATGGATATTCTCATATTTGAATATGTTTTTATTTTCAAAGAATTAATATCAAACTCATCACCTGTAATTGAATAATTGGATTGTTATTATTATTAGAATGATGTTTTAGTTTATATCAAGAATTTTAATTTGTTTTTATTTTCATCTTCTAGGGTAGTTTTCCTTTTATTACTTTAAAAAAATAAATATATATATTCTTTTATTCTTCATCGACCTATTATTTTTCTAAGTTTGAAATTAAATAATAGTTTATCATAATTTAATGGAAAATTCAAAAATATACCTAATAAAAGAAAACTATGATAATCAAGTCACAATTGAAAACTTTTTCTGAAAAAACATATAGTAAATTATCTTTCTTTCTATATAAATAAAAATGAACATACACATGTTCATGAGATAAAAAATAATAATGCTAACTATTTAAGAAATGATAGCAAAAATATTGAGTTTGTTTTTAACTTTTTTTTTTCTTCAAAAGCAAAAAGAAAGAAAATATATGAAGTCGATATATGAGTACAATATGTGAAAAAACTCAAGAGACTATGTAACTTGGTGATGTGCCTGATAAGTGACTGACTTCATGTCACTTGCTCAATTGTCGCTACATATCATTTTATTATTTTATAATTTTATAATTTTTAAATATAATTTAAAATTTTACAATTGTATGATTTTATATTTTTATATTTTTATAATTTAATAATTTTTATATTTTAATTCAAAATTATATAATTATGATTTTGTAAAATATAAAATAATGATATATTTTCAATTTTTATTTAAATAATAAAATCATAATTTTATAATCATATGATTTTGAATTAAAATAATAAAATTATACAATTCTGAATTTATAAAATTAAAAAATCATAAATAAAAATTATAAATAAAAAATTTTAAAATAATAAAATAATAAAATGACATGTGATGACAAGTCAAGGTGACATGGTAAGATAATAATCACGTCAACTCCTTAACTGCCACACCATCCCATTAAAAGAAAAAGTTAACATGGGAGACTCAATTTAAAAAAAATTAGATTTATTTAAAAAAATTAGATTTAGTTAGTACTTAATGAATAACAAAAAAATTTGTCAGCGACTTAATTGAAAATTTTCAAATTTATTAGGGACCTAAAACATAATTAAGCTAAAAAAATAGAAAATATGTAATTTAATTTTCATTAATTTTCATTCTATACATATAATTTAAATTTTCCAAAAAATATTAAAAATTCAATATATAAATTTAAAAAAAAAACTAGGGACATATAATTTAAAAATTTTCAAAAAATATTAAAAATTCAATATATAAATTTTAAAAACTTTGAAAAGAAATTGGGGTCATTGCCGTCCTCCTGGGTAAAACATCCGCCACTAGTGGAAACAACACTTTTACAATTCTTGTTTTAGGTTTAAATATACATTTGGTTCCTATTTTTGATATTTTTATTCAATTTGATTCCAATTTTCGTCAAATTTTGGTCTATTTGGTCATTTTCACTAACGGTATTTAAATAGTTAACGTTTTTTAACAATACATGCCACGTGCCACGACATTCAAGCTTAATGCATGTAAAAACACCAATTTTTTAATTAATTTAATAAAGTTAATTATTTTTATTAAATAATATTTAATGAACCTAAAAAAATATTTTTTTATGTACCAATGCTTTTTAAAAAAAAATATGATGCTAAGGTATTTGAATATCATATTTATTTAAAGTTTTTTTTAATATCATATTCATTTATTCAATATCATACATCTTTTAGGTTAAATTATGTTTTTGGTCTCCATTTTTTAGCAAAATATCGATTTGATCCTTCTATTTTTATTTATCTTAAGTTGGTCCTTATGTTGGGAAATTTGATGCAATCAAGTACTTTCCGTTAGTGGTGTGGTAACAACGTTAAAGAAATATTACATGTCTCTTCTTGGATTTTTTTAAAATTTTTTTAATTTTTTAAAAAATATTAAAAATTTGGCACATGTCAAGTTGACGTGGTGTCATGTGGCAGTGAGAGTGTCACGTGACACTGTTACACCATATGTCATTTTCTCATTCTTAATTTGGTCCCTATATTTTTATTTTGTCTAAATTTAGTCCAAATTTTTGTACAAATTGTACAATTTTATCCCTCTCCAAATTGAAACAAAAATTAATTTTTATATAAATATTATACAAATATTTTTATTAAATTTGATACTTTTATTCAAATTGATATCTTTATTCTATATTTTTAGCAAAGTTAAGTTTATTTAAATTTGAGTTTCACATTCAACTTTATTTACAAATGTTTTCAAATTTTAAATTTATTTGTTTTCAATTGTTATATAAATTGGTTAAAATTATTTTAAAATTTTACATTTAAATTTATATAATTGTTATTTTTACACCAACTCAAACATCTGTATAAAACTAATTAAAATTTACACATTTTAAAAGTATACAATTATTTGAAATATAAATTCAAATAAAAAACAATATTAAAGAATGATGTAATAAAATATTAATATAATTTATTGATTTTTTTTTTCTGTTAGCCTTATTTTCTATTAACAACTTTAAAAAAAACTTAAATAAAGCTCAATGTAAATATAAATTTAAATAAACTTAATCTTGTTAAAAATATTTGTGAGAAATATCAATTTCTATATAAATATTTGTGTACTATTTATATAAAAATTAAATTTGGTTTCAATTTGGAGAGAGACAAAATTGTTCAATATTTATAAAAATGGAACTAGATTGAGACAAAAATAAAAAATACACAAACCAAATTGAAAATGAGGAAATGACACCTGATATAACAGTGACACATGGTACTGCCATTGTCACATCACATTATCACTACCACGTAGTACAATGACAACTTGACACGTAACATTTTTTTTGAATTTAAAATAAAAATAAAATAAAATAAAAAAATAAAATTTAGGAACTCACACGTGACACTTCTTTAACAATGTTACTACACTACTAACGGAAAAGATTTTATTGCATCAAATTTTTCGAAATAGGGACCGAATTGAGATAAATTAAAAAAAAAAAAACTGCCACATGTAAAATTATGATTTTGCTATGAGTCATTGTTGATGTGAGAAACCTTAATTTGGTCGTTGTATTATTTTGTCTCAATTTAAACCCAATTTCTTTTTGAATTAGAGCAATTTCATCACTTTCAAATAAAGACTAAATTTAACTTTTATATAAATATTATAATAATATTTTTATTATAATACATATTTTTAACAAAATTAAGTTTATTTAAATTTAGGTTTTGCTTTGAAATTTATTTAAAATTTGTTTTAAATGTTTATATATCAATAATATATTGACAAATGTTAAAGTTGGTGTAAAAAAATATCAATTTGGTCCTTGTATTATTTTGTCTCATTTTTTAGTCCCAATTTCTTTTTAAATTAGAGCAATTTAATCCATTTCTGATTGAGACCAAATTTAAATTTATATAAATATTATAATTATTTTTTTATTATATCATTTTTTTAAGTAAATTAAGTTTGTTTAAATTTGTTTCATTTTGACTTTGATTAAAATTTGTTTTAAATATTTATATATCAGTCATTTTTAGATAAATGTTATAGTTGATGTAAAAATACAACTTTATAAATTCAAATGTAAAATTTTAAAACTTATTTTTACACCAACTTTAACATTTGTCTATAAATTATTGATATATAAATATTTAAAACAAATTTTACATAAAATTCAATGCAAAATATAAATTTAAATAACTTAATTTGGTTAAAAATATAAATTATATTAAAAATATTATTGTAATATTTATATAAACAAATTTGGTCCCAATTTAGAATGGATGAAATTTTTCCAATTTAAAAATAAACAAAAACTAAATTGAAACAAAATAACAAATACAGGAACTAAATTGAAGTTTTTTACATCAACAATGACACGTTGCAAAATCCCAATTTGACACATGATTGCATAATAAAAAATAAAAAAAATCACAAACCCATTAGGTGACACGTGGCATACCCCCCAATTTGACACGTTGAAATTTTTTTTTTAATTTAAAAAAAAACACAAGCACATGGCACATATTTAATGTCGTCAGTGCTGCACTAATAGAAAGAACCACATCAAAACATATTTTAAAAAATGAAGACCCAATTGAGATAAGTTAAAATTTGAGGACCCAATTGATATTTTTGAACTAGAATGAAGGACAATTTGAGGGTTTTAACCTTTTTTTTTATTTCTAAAGAGAAAATAATCATTGTTTTTACTCTTATTTCTCATTTGTTCTCTTTCATTATTAAAAAAAATGCATGTATTATATCTCACTTGATAGTGAAATATTATTTTAATAATTAACATAACTCTTTATCTCATCAGCTTTTTGTATATTATTTTTTATGAATACAAAAGAAAAAATATTGTACGACATGTTTTTTCATAACCTATTTTTGATTGTGGCTTGATTATCATAAATTCTTCTTTTAGTATATACGTAAAAAGGAACATATTCATAATTTATAAGTGATGAAAAAGACACTATCCGAAGATGGAAACATAGCATATTCAACTTCTTCACATATACTATGAACCATGATACTAATGACCAAATATTTAAATTTATAGAAACTCTTTCTTAAAGTTTAAAGAATAACAGTTAAGTCATTTTCGTTGTTTCTACAACTATAGTAGAAAGACCATTTTTTGTAATGAAAATTATCGAAACAAGATTGCAGAATAAAGTTGGAAGATAGATTTCTTGTTGACAATATGGTTATTTACATTGAAAAAGAAATAACTCCAAATTTTAGTTTTAATTCAATTATTGACGAGTTAAAATATATGAAAGATGAAGGACAATTCTTTGTATATGTATGATTTTTTTTATAGTTATGGTTATACTAAATTATATATATATATATATATATATATTCTTGATGATAATAATTAAATATATAAATTTTGAGTATATTATTTTAATTTTCCAAAAATATTGGTCAAGTCGGTCTCTAATAGAATAATGGTAAAATATATATATATATATATATATATATATATATATATATATATATATATATATATATATAAATCATGTAAACGAACTACACTAACTCATGTCAAAGTGATGTACTAAATTGTAATTTATGAAAGACCCATAAACTTACGAATTAACTTGATGTAAACTCACTCGTACCACATATTAAATAATTGAACAAAAAGTAATCCAATTCAGTCTTATTTATAACATTTTAGTTTGTCTTCCTTTATTTTACGAACTTATTTTACATAAATTGACCACAACTAATATATTTTCACAACCATACTTCTACTTCTAGTAGTGGTAACTTGGAGATATTCTCCCTCTCAAATGCAGGATTTCCTACATCCTTAAGTTGTAAATATTTTTTATACTGAAATTATTGTTTATTTATTTTTATCTTTTGCTTCACACTTATGAAATGAACAAAAAGTTTTTTCTTTATTTATTTTAATTTTGAAAAACGTGGATTGAAGATAAAAAGTAAAAAGAAAGAAAACTTAAACTACAACAGACAAGAAAAGATGAAAACAAAAAGAGGGTATAAAGAAAGAGATGCTAAGAATATGTTGGTTTGTGTGAAGTAAATGAAAATGATATGAGAATAATTAAAGTGGAATTTTTTTTATTTAATTGTAAGAAAATATAAAAAAAAATGAAAATGATAACAAAAATAAAAAATAACCTCTTCAGCAAAACTTCCCTCAATCACTGTAGACTGGCATTTTCATTTTAATCTCAGCAAGCATTAATACCGTCAAAATAAAAATTAGATCACCAAACAGTGTTAATGATATTTCTTAGAATATTAGTTAAAAATATATCACTACAAATATATTTTGATAAAAATATATAAGATGATTCTTAAAAGTATTTTGAATTATAAAATTATACTACATTTTGAACAAACTAAAGTGTCTGATGTACAAAAGACAACATCTTCCAATTTAGTGACTTTATTATTGTGTGACTATAGCTAAAAAGCTTATTATGATTATTTATTAAAAATTAAAAATAGAAAATGTTTTAACATTTTAACAAAATTAATTCTTAAAAATATTTAAAAAAACATAAAATAAAACTAAATAGATGATTTATCCTGCAATACAAGGTTTAAATGTTTATTCAACATGTATATATATTTTTTAATCTGTTAATGTATTAAATATTGCTTAAGGTTTCATTTTATTCCCGAATAAGAATTGTTGTACCCATATCTTTTTTTTTTATTTTTAAAATAACTTATCATTTGAGATATTATAGACCTTACATTTTCACCTATAATAATAAAATATATATTTTTAATTAAGATGGCTTCTTAAAAGAACAGAAGTAAAGTTACATACTATATTACCTAATAGTTTTTTATACTACAACAAATAAATAAACAAAGGTATCGTTGAAGACTAAAATAATTTATTTTTACTTTATGACGAAGACATATCGAAATAAAATCAAACTTGTAAAATGTGAATAATGCTTTTATGAGAATGTCATGCCATTTTAAAAGAAGAGGGTGTGTATAAAAGTTTGGCTAGATAATAAATGCTTGTCATGCGATTTTAATACAATTTTTAATTTAAAACGTTACGAGAACATTGATTAAATAAAATTTAATATATTTAATTAAACATAAATAATTATTTATTAAATAACGTTTAAAATATTTAAAAAAATATTAAATAATTTCAATATTATTTCAAAAAACGTATTTTAAAGTTTTCCAACAATCATTGTTTTTATTTTTATACCCTTAATCAATGTGTGAAGACCTTCCTTATATGTTAAACTTTTAATTTCCTCATCTATTTATTTATTACATTTACTAAACTCCTAATTTATTTAAATAAATAAAGAAGACTCTTATTTTATTATTTATGAATTATATTTATATTTTATAATATAATAAAAGTTAGAGTCAGAGTGTAGAATAGGAAAAAGA
>Ga0214545_1002175_pt1 | contig 37760 bp, 22 predicted proteins | sample CNSS4metaG_FD_160064 | JGI IMG/M metagenome (GOLD analysis project Ga0214545, IMG submission 160064) | Root nodule microbial communities from cowpea collected in UCLA plant growth center, Los Angeles, California, USA - CNSS4 | ecosystem: Host-associated > Plants > Roots > Nodule | place: USA...
AAATTATAAAAGTATGTTTTCCTTTGATTAACACATTAACCTTTAAAACATTGTTATGAAGTGTAAACATATTATTTTGCTTCTTAATATATCATCCCTTTATACTTTACATTGCAGCTGCAAAATAAAGACAGACAAATGTAGGCAACTCTGCATCATATCTCATATCTCAAGGATGCTTAACAAATATATGACACAAATAGCAGTAACATAATGCAAAACATGGACAACTATAAAGGACGTGAACTTTGGTGGAAGTTCTTCGCCACGGTTACTTCGTAATTGATATTAACATGTCGACTAATAAAAGGAAAACTCACACACTGTTTTAAGTTTATCATTCTTTTCATAATACAAATTGTTTCTGATACGAAAGAAATCAAAGCACGCACGTACCCAACTCTTTGGTAAACCTGTTCATAGCTTCCGGGGGCAACCAAATGGGTAATACTACACCTTCTTCACCTTTTGCATTCTTAAAAGGAACCACAAATGTTACTGCAGGAAATGGCCCAAGTCCTCCTTTGGCTACTCCACCATACGCAGCATCACCCCAACCAAAATCAGTTTCTCTCGATCCAAAATATCTCAAATCTGACACCATGAAAGACCTTTCAGTTACAGGTATGTATTGCCCCTTATTCACCATGAGATCCGCCACAGAATGCATGTACTCTTCTGTCACCTCACCCTTCACTTTATTTATCAAATTCACTGCATACCCAAACGGATTCTCACGAAGCTTCCCTGCGGTGGTAACTGCTGCAGGGTACGCAAAAGCATTGCCGTAGTAACCAACGGGTAAAGGAGGATTGAACTTTGCACGTGCGTTCACTATCACCATCATGCGAACCTCCTCTTCTGCCTCTATCTGCAACGCTTTTGTACGACAGCGCCAGAAGCATGCTGTGATGAGATCAAACGTGGAACAGTGCTGAAGGTGAGGTGGAACCAAGCCACGAATAGCGGCTACTCGGGAAGGTCCGAAGAAGAACGATCGAAGAACCATGTGGTTCTCGTATGGAATGAAGGTGGTCGGTGTCATATTGTGAGGGATCTGCATGTATTCACGGTGGTTGCATGTGATGCGAGGTGGGTCTCTTGTCATTAGAAGCTCCCTACGCCACACTGGTGCAATGGAAGGTTTGGTTGCTCCACGAGCCATTTCAGCCCAGGTGTTCATGAATTGTGAAAGACCATCTCCGTCACACATGGTGTGGTTGAAGGAGAAGGCCAAGATGAAACCGCCGCAGCTAAGACGTGTCACCTGTGATGATATCAGTTCATTTCCGACATCAACAACATAAACAGGAAAATAATTATGAGTAACTCACTTCAAAAACCCGTTAATTCAATTCATCAAGTGAAAGCGTGTTTTCAATATTCGGTTCATATTAATCATAAAATCAATAAAAAAAATGGATTAGATAAGCGGAAAATTAGAGTAAAATCGATTAGAAACTAGTTTAAAATCAGAAAGAATCGTAGCAGATTCACATTAAATGCTAGAAAAAGACTAGTTATTGAAAGAAAGACATATATCTTTAACGGAAAGAATCAATTTAGTCAAATCGGAACTTTCATTCATTTCGGCTTTTTTTATCTCGGTTAGTTTGAGGTGGAAATCTTAAATATGACTTAATTTTTTTTCTTATAAAATAGGATGAAGTCGTAAAAAAAATCAGAATATCTTTATAGGTGATCTAATTATGATACAAAATTGTTTTTTTTTTTTTTAACAAAGTAAAGTTGTCATCAGCCATAAAGTGAAGTCCTCATGAAATAATATAAATTTAATAGAAACTCTTAAAATTTTCCAAATTTATTAAGAAAGTTAATTAATTCTTACAAATATAAATATATAAAATCAAATTTTAAATCCTGATTAAATAATTAATATCTTTCTCATTAATAATTTTATTTTTATTACTTGATTTGTTTTATAAAAAAATACACAAGAATAATTAGCACCTAACACTAACACATAAAAGACTTTTCACGTATGATATTTTTGGTTTTTTATGTGCAACATAGGTCAAACACAACTGTGAAAGACGTAAATTTACATCTAGAGAATAGACATAAATTTTTTATATGTTCTTTTTATTTATTTTAAGTCAAATTCTATGAAAGCATGAAAAATCTATATATCTATAAAAAAACCACTAATTTTTTTTTTCAGAATCTTTAAGTAGTATGAGTATCTTAAATAAATATGTAAAGCATATAAAAATAAGTTAAAAATACTAAGAAAAAAAAAACATATAGTAAATGATGAAATTTTTTAAATTTCAAACCTCACTCCCAACAACTTGCATGTCTGGAGTATCTTTATTTGAGATTCGTAATAAAAATTATAACTATTTAAAATTTTTAACAATTAAATATTGACAATTCTAAATTTACATGACTAATATGTCATATATAAACACTGCATTTGAATACAATCCGGTAAAAGTTATCACAAAAAAAATTGAGTAAAAAATAATTTTCTACCTTTGATCATATGAGTTAAGTAAAAAGAATCACGCAAAGGCTAATTACTAAAGAGAAAAGATGAGAAAAATTAATTTCAATGCCGAAAATATTTGGAGGCAAAAAAATTTCTAGTGAACCGCAAACAACAATGGTAGAAAACGCAACTTTTAGGCACCAAAGTCTGCGTCGAGAGTTTTGTTTGCACAGTAAAGAAGAAAGGAGCACTAAGGTTTCTTCTAAACAAATTTACTTCTAACGCTTATAGGTAAGACATTTTTTTTTTTACATCTGACTTGTATATATGGGTTAGACAAGGTCAGACATAGATTTTAACAATTTAATTAAAAAATACTACCACATATTTTTCACGTCTAATTTTTATGGGTCAGGTGACATTATAAACATATTGTGTTTTAGTTTAATACCGGAACAACTTTATCAATAAGCAAATGACTAAAACACCGACGCTCACCACATATAGATATTATTAAGAATTTATTTTTCATTAGTAGACATCCATTATAAAAATATTTATTTAATATCTATTACAAATATATATACTTGATGTGGCTTATAAAAAAATATAATATTTTAAGTTAAAAAAAAAAGCCTCAACCTAAAAATTTTAATATTTAATTTTACGTTTGGACTAGAGATTTTAACCATTCTAATAAATTGAAATATCTAATAATTAAATTATTTCTAATTCAATTCTCTTTATTTCTTATTAAATAATTAGTCTAAAAAAAGTAATTGAAATATCTTAAATTTCAATTTTTTTGTTTGGATAAAACAATTTAATTTCTATTTTATGGAGAACTCAACTCTACCTTTGATTCTACCTTAACTTACCTTGGCGTCCGATCTGGTCCAGTTTGACCTTTGGCTTAGCTCGATCCATCTTCACCTTTGGTTCTTAATAGGATATGCTTACCTGAAATCTTTGCCAGTAAGACTTTCGATACAAGGACTATACCGCATTAGTCCAGCCACATAAGGCATTGACATCACTCTCAACCCATAAATTATGAGTTTTTATCCTTATATAGTGTTTTACTTTCTCATTTTTATCCAATATGAGACTTAGACTCACACTTGGATTCTTAACATAACTAACCTATAGCTTGACCTTCGGTCTGAACCGACTTGTCTCGACCTTCTGTCCGACCCGACTTGACTCTTTGGACTTATAGACTTTTTTTGTCCTAACCAATGAACAATTTCATAACTTAAAAAATTTCAATTTCTTTTCTTTTTTTAGAAAATTTCAAATTTTACTATTTTAGATATTTTTAAATACTTTCCTAAAATACTTTAATTTCAATTTTTTATTTATTTTTCTCGTCCAAACATAACATTTAAAAAAAATCACATTCTGTCGATAAATGAATTATTCTCTTAAATTATTTCGTCCAAACACACCATAAGTTAATTATAAGTTAATTATGTGAATAAAGTGTATTTAACCTGTACAAGTAGAAGGGGAGTATCGGTAATTTGTTGTGAACCAGGAACATGGTATAGCAGTTGATGGAAGCATGGGAATGGAGGGAGGAGAGAATCTCCGAACTGGTCAAGCGTGACGTCAGCGTCAGCCTCAATGAACATGGCACCTTCTCCGGTGCAATCCACCATCAATTTGCGGCGAGGTCCCTCCCTAAGCCTACCCGCAAACGGGTAATAGAAGACAAGTGTTTGTGACAGCGCTTGTCGAATCACTCGAACTGGGTCTTTCTTTGCCATTGATGTTTGCTTTCGATAAATTTGTATCATTGGAAGGTGGAAACGCAAACCTTCTTGATCATCAATGTCGGAAAGTAACTTAACTTCGTGAGGAGTGGGAATAGCAGGACGCACCAGCTGTGGTTCGCACCTTCGCACCGTAAACTTTAGAGAAGATGAAGAAGAAGAAAATGATGAGGCCATGAGAATTATGAGAGGACAGAAGAAAAATTAAACAAATAATGGATTTTGGTTGAGTGAGCGTGAGTGGCTGGAGCAAACACAGTTTGTCTCTATAAAGGACCTCTAGCAATTATTATTGGGGAGATTTAGAAGCAGTGGTTGGTTGTTATTACATTTAATTGATATATTCCTTATGGGTGTACAATAAGAATAAAAGGAAGTTAAAAGAATTTAATTTTATTAGTTTTATTTTAATTTTGATAATGGTCAAGAAAGTTGAATATTTTTATCTTTTAGAAATTAGGTTTGTTCATTGGATGAGTTATTTGATTACTCATCAAATCTAATTATAATGAGTTGAATGTAATTTATGATGAGATCAAATTTAATATAGATTGAATGATGAGTTTATATATTAATGGTTAACTCATTTTTATATTTTTTAATAAATAAATTAAGTTGTGTTTTCTTTTCATTTCTTAGATAGTTTAGACACATTTATATAACTTGTTTATCAGTTGAAGTCTTTAATTAATTTTTTATCAAAATTATGTTATTTAATTAAATAAATACTTAAAAGTTACATTTTTCATAATTTTTTTTAAATGTAAATTCAATTTTTCTAACTATATATAACCAAGTCAGTAATGAATTGAGAGTTGATTGAATTTAACATAAAATATGCATAATTCAATACAACTCAACTCAATATTTTTCAAATGAATTTGTTTAAATATTATATATCTAACTCTAACTTCAAATATATTAAAAGTTATCACATTTACATATTATACTACAATAAATTATCTTATTAACAATCAATTTTAGTGGACAAAAGTTGTTTATCATTATAATAATCAATTTAGATATTAATTTACAAAAATAAAAAATTATTAATTATTAAAATAATCACTATTATAAATAAAAAATTATTATTGGTCTTTAAATTGATTTCTAAAATTTAATTACTAAAATTTTAACTAATAGATAAAATTAATTACTAAACATTAACTCATAAAGTTGTCTCTACCAAAGGAGTCAGTTTTTAAATTAATCTTTCTCACTGTAGTAAGTAAAAACTTTTAATTTTTAAAATGGATTATTAACAAGGTATTTTCTGTATGTTAGTGGATAATTAATTATATAATAATGTTGTTTATCTTTTAATAAAGATACGTAATAATACTTACTTTTCTCAATTATTAACACAAAATTATTAAGAGTTAAATATGTTTCTATTTTTTAACTTTCAATGAATTTTGGAATTAGTCTATTTCAAAATTTTAGACTAATTTAATCAAATTTTTTTAATTTTATTTGATATTTCAAGTGCGTTTCATAATAGTATTTGATTTAACATTAAAGCAAAAATGTGTTAAACAATATGAACAACTTAAATACAATTCTGAAATGTGTACGAAGTATCAAATAAACCTAATCAAATTTGATTAAAATGATTAAATTCACATATTTTGAGAAATTAATAACTAAATTGATTCAAAGTTTCAAAATAGACTAATTTCAAAATTCAGAAACTAAAAATATATTTAATCCAATTATTAAAATTAAAGTTTTGTAGTAAAATTATTTTTTTATCATCCTAAAAATCATATTTTATTTTTCGAAGACAGGACCAGACAATTCAATAACATTAAAAGTGGATGCGGTGGAAGTTGGATTCCTGTCTGCCAACATTAATTGCCATGAAAGGATGATGTTGCATAATATGCACAAATTTTGCATCATTTTAGTTTTAGATATTTTTCGGGTTTTTTTTCCCCAAATGGTTCAATTTTAACCGTTATGTCCCCAAATGGTGCATTTTTTTTTTTTTAAATTCTCATAAGTAAGTTGTGTGAAAATGGCACAACTTTGTCTTAAAGAAGTCATGCTAAAGTGAGACAATTTTAATTAAGTTATATTGAAGTCGTACCAAACCGTGGAGACTTCAATATGTTTGATGAAGTCGTCGCAAACAGAGACGATTTCACTTAAATTAATTATCATCGAATCAAAATCTTGTCATAATGGGACGATTTCATAATAAGGAAAGTCTTGTCATGAGGACACGACTTCAATATTGAGCTATTAGGAAAGTCTTGCCATAATGGCACGACTTAGTGTATTGGGCTATAAAGAAAGTCTTACTATAATGGTACAACTTCATTGTTAATATTAACAAATGCAGTGCGTACGTAAAATAAAAGTGAATAAAGAAATAAAAAAGTTAAAAAAGAGAAAAAATTATTTGGTTGTGGATACAAGTTGTAGTTCATCTTCCTGGTTTGTTGTGTCGCATGTGAGGGTCTTCACATACTCCATTCGAGCAAATTCCACACACATACAACATGTTTCCTCAATAATTAGATACTTTTTTCTGGTCCTACACAAAATGTCTTTGCAACTTCTTCGTCAACACCTTCATTCGCATATCCCATATCCTTTCAACAATATTATCGGCCTACAATGCCGCCACAAATGGTGGAATATATAAACCAAAGACAACAACATGAAGATAATGATGATGACGATCTAGTTTAGAGCCCTCAAATAAGACCTAGACGACAGCGAAGAAGACCTCCTTGTGGCACAGACTCTCATAGATAACTTTCTCGCCCTATTATAAGAAACGAAAATCATCATGAAATTTTTAATTACTTATATGCATTATTATTTAACTAATTAATATGACTAAAAAATATTTAATTTTTATTCAGCCAAACTAAAGTCGTCCCAATATGGTACGACTTCTTCATTATCAATATAATACTGAAGTCTCTCCAATATAGAACGACTTATTCATAACAATTTAATACTGAAGTCTTCCCATATTGGCACGACTTTGCTTAGAATGTTAACTAAAGTCGTCTTGATATGATACAACTTCTCAACAACATAGAAGTCTCTCTATGTTGACACGACTTCAACTTATTTTAATTAAAATCGTCTGATTTTAGCATGATTTTTTTATTGTGAAACCGTTACATATTGGCACGACTTACCTTCGCTGAAATTTAAAAATAAAAATTGCACCACTTTAGTATTTGCATAAATAAATTACACCGGAAAAAAAGTCTATTTTTCGAGTGTTACTTTTAATTCAAACTAAAGTCTCATTATGAGATCTTACACGATACAGTAAATATTAACTGATATTTAAATAAGTTAATTGTATAGCATGATAAAAGTTTCAAATATTATAGAAAGATGATATTATTTGATTATACTTATTTTAAAATGTAAAAATGTATGTGTGAATTTAAAATTGTGATAAAAATACATTTTAAGAAAAATACATAAATTGACTGAATTCATCCGTCGTATTTCCTTTCATTATGTGTGTATATATATATACACGCATAAGACTTTGAATAATATTAGTAGTTATGGTATTCAATTTTTTTTTTTACATAAATTAAATATTATTCATGGTAAGTTGGAAGGAAATTGAAATAAAAATTCATAGAAATATTTTTAATAAATACTTAAAGTTGAAAATAAAATAATTAAATAGAATAACAAAATTTAAAATTATCAAATATTCCAAAGCAATATGTTCAAATGTATCAAGTCAATTCAACTTAAAATTAATCTTGTGTGTAACATTGATATCGCTACCTATAGGTGAGTGATATGGTATATCAATATTATTTCCTATCAACTTTAGTTGATGAAAAAGAAAAACCTTATCAATCACTATGTCAACAATATTGGAAATTATTTTATTTAGGCCTCCCATTGTGCATTTGTAAGATATCTAAACATTTTGAAATAAATATATTTAGAGTAATCTTCCTCATGATTTTGTATTACTTTAAGATCGGAAGAAACAAGTAAATTAGACATAATTTACTAAACTGTATAAATTATAGTTAATTATATGATATTAAATTAAAATGTACTAAATTATTTATAATAATAATTAGACTGAATTATAAAACAGTTTAATTTTAAGAAATTAAATTTATATTAAGTTAACTAAATTAACTGTTGAAATGTAGTAATACCATTAATAATGAAGAATTTATTTGTGTTCTTATATTTATGTCCTTTCATAAGAACGAACCAAAATTAACTAACAAATTAAATTATGTAAATTGTAATAACATTTACCATAAAAAAGAATGCATCAATTGTTACGAGATTTACCATGCATAACAATAACGTTGATTGACCAAATTGTGTTGTCATAGTTGAACAGTACTAGTTATGCATTCTTCAAAAAAGTTTATTATTATGACTGCAATGCATCATATATCTGCATGCCAATTGAGAAAAAATACAGTTGTCGAGCATGTAAATTAAGAATAAATATTATGATATTTTGACATTACTCTTCTTTTATTATTGTTTGATATTATTTTTTTTATTATCATTTTAACTACCTCTTACTATTATTTATTTTTTCTTTTAAAAATATAAAAGTTAATTTTTATTAAAATTATTGTATCATTATACAAGTTACAAGTTGTCAAAAATAGTCGTTAAATAACATTTTTTTTTCAAAATAATGCAACATGCAATATGTAAATTAAGAACAATAAAAATGGTCGGACATGTCAATATTATGAACAACTCTGATATGTCTTATTTGTGAAGTTTGATGAATGTTGTGTGTTAGAATGACTGTATGTCATGCTTGTTACATTTTGAGTACCATTTTTGTAGATTTTTTTTTACTAGTTTATGTTTGTAATTTATTTTTATGTATTTACATGTACTTTATATTTTCAGTTTCTTAAACAGTTTTACTTTAATCTATTCTCATTTTCTTCATTTTTATCTTTAATTACCATTCACACAATTCCATTTCCATCTAAAAACACAAAATTTACAATTATGAAAAAGAAATTAATGAATTTCTAACTGATATTCACGTAAAAGAAAATTTAGTAAATTAAACATCTTTGTGAAATTAGTCTAATATATTTACACATTAATTTTATATTAATTGGAGAATTTTAAATTAAAACAATTTAATTTCGATCGAAAACAATTGTTTCTTAGTCTTATTTACAAAAAATTCACATCCAATTGATTTGACTTACTAAATTCCCGAGAAATAACATTATTAAGATATTTATTTGGAGAAAAACATTATACTTAAAGTTAAGATTTCAGTCGTGAAATCTTATGATTTTACACATTGTTTCTTATTCAAATCTCACACATGATTATGACATCAAAATTGCTAAGATCGATCGCCAAATAGAATCATTAAATTATGTGGATCATCTTTTTCTAAATTTTACTCTACACCACCACTTCTTCATCGTCTTATGTGAATGGATTCAATTCAAACAATTCAAATAAAATTGAATCTAATTAAGAGTTAATGCAATAGAAAAAAAATGACCTCGTTTTGTGTTGTCAACCGAGAACATCGCTCAGTTAATTCAATAATTTTTTTTTCGAGCTGCAAAACCTATTTACTTTTTTAATAAATAAGGTTTAAATAAAACAACAAATCCAAATAAAAAATTATGATTGTTTTCTCTTCTATTTCACCCCTTCATCTCTCGGGTGAATGAGTTTCAATCAAAACAAAACTCAACTAATTAAGGTATTTGTAGGCTTTTTTATATTTCAAAATTTTTGTAGTTAAATTTATAAAAATAAATTTGTTGATTTCTTTTTTTTTATAAAATAAGTAAAGTCGTCCTGTATTTTACTAATTTTCTTTTTTTTCAAAATTAAAATCTGCCTGATAAAGACTTCAGAACATTCAGAGAAAATTCCAACTTCATCTGCAGATTATAAAGTGTTTAAAAATAAAACAAAATGGCAGCATTCAGAACCAGAAGGTATAAAATAATGTTTTCCTTATGTCGGTAGAAGTACTTGGATGCTTAAGGATGATGAAAAGGGAAGAAATATGCTAATATACTAATAATAAAATTTAATCAATTAATTGATTAATTAATTAATACAATAATAAAAGCAACCACAGAGTACTGAGAGATGAGGAATGAGTTATAACCGTGAAGTCCTTATTCATGATGACTTTATTTTTATATTTTCTATCATGTCAATTTTATTTTTTTAAAATTAAAAAAAATGGCAGGAGACATGATGACTTCATTATAATATTATTTTATATCTCGATGACTTGATATTATTTTGTAAAAAAAATATATAACGTATCTATTTTTACAAATTTGACTAAAAAAACTCTGAAATACAAAAAAAACGTATTTTTAACTACAAACATTTATTATTCATGTTAGAATCTACAAATTACGATCTCGTAAACCATTCAATTTCATAACCATAATTGTGAGAAAAATTAAAATGTTTTTTTATAGTTTAATTGAAATTGAAAATTTACTTACTACTGAAACTTTGGAAAGAAAAGAGTTTAATATTTTAAGTTAAAGATTTAATAATTTTTAATTAAATAGTAGAATTAGAAATCAATACAAAAACTTAGAAAAACACATTATGTTTTTTTCATTTTGAGGTGCATGTTTGAAGCTACACCTAAATTTTATAGAAGCAAACTTATATGCGTGCTGGATTTTTTTTTTTTTAAAAAGGGGTCAATTTGTTTTCGTTATTACATAATGTGGGCAAATTTCTTAAATATTACGGGATTAAGTCAAGTCATACGAGCTAAAACGTAAAACGACTTTTAAAGTGTGAAGTCGTCTCATCCAAGACTATTTTTGTTCTGATGTGAGAGTCAAATTTGTATTATTTGAAGTTGTATGTATTAGTACAACTTTAAATTATTTTTTTAAGAACTACAATAATTTGATAAAGTTTATTTTTCAACACACCAAATATATATATTTTTTAAATCATATCAAATCTTTGTTAAAAAATAATTTTTATTTTTCTAATGAAGTTGTCACAAGACACGACTTCAATTGGGAGGAATTTTTTTTTTTGTTTATATTATTGGTGAGGTTGTATTCAACTTTGTTTTTTTTACGTGAAGTTATCATAAGTGGCAATACTTCAGTAAGGAGTATTATTTTTGTTGTTTTAGCAGAAATTGTGTTTGGGAATTTTATTTTGTCTTGTACGATTTCACCCATTAAAAGTTGTTCCATTTTGCACAATTTCACAATCCCGTAATATTTATAAAATATGACATTGTGTAATTATAAAAGTAAACCGAACCCTTTTGGTAAAAAAAAAAAAACTATGTATGCTATCATATTTAAATATGCATCTTCATAAAAAAAAAATACTTTTACACATTTCACATTATTCTTCAATATTACAAAAGTCGTGTCAAATAAATATGTCCCTTCATAAATGACAAATATAGTAAATCGATTCCGAGAAAGTAAATGTTTCAAATATGAAAAATTAGTTTTTGATAAAATTGACAAACTTTCTATAAATACAATTGAAGTAGATTATTTTTTTTATTTTTTAATAAAAATAAATAATAGTTTGTCAAATTTTATTAAAAAAACTTTATTAATGTAGCATGTTTCTTCAAATATTCAAAACCGTAGTGAAAAGCGTTCTAACTTGAAAGTTGTGTTTCTTCTTGTCAGAATTGAAATAAAATTATAGAAACTAAATAAATGTCCTGTTTATCTAATATTTATGGCTGAAATGTAGTGATAACACACCTACTGAGTTGTAAAAATGGGTTGGAATTCGCGAGTCAATTCGGCTCACCATGGGTTCGGGCCGGGTTGAATTGAAAATTTTTTATAAATTAATACGGGTTAATTTTTGACTCGGCTCACTTAGAACTCGGCACACCCGGGTTGAACCCGTGGTGAGCCAGGTTGGCTCACCAACCCGCAAATAAAGGACCATGCAAGTGTTTTTTGTTAAGTTGGGCTTTGCATTTGGATCAAGTTAGGTTATTTTTTTAGCCAACACATAAATAATTTGATATTTTTTTATTTTAGTTTGTATTTGGATTGTATTGAAGTTTATTTATATTTTAATTATAATTATAATTTAGTTTTGACCGAAAAAAATTAAAAAAAATGTAATTTTCTAATTAAGTGAGCCCGTGAGTCAACCTGTTTAACCCACCAACCCGTAGTAGGTCGGGTCGGATTCAAATTTTTTTGGCTCGCTAATAAATAAGTCGGGTTGGATTGACTCACTAAGTGATCAACCTGTGATGAATCGAGTCAAACCAGACCGGATTATTCATTTTGACAGCTCTAACACATACCGATGAAATGTGATGAACACACGTAACAATAAAAATTGAATTTTTTTTAATTATATTAATTTTTAATTAGGTTTAGATTTAATTTAAACTGAAATAATTTACTCAAACAGATTGAGAGGTGAAGAGACGGTGTAATAAAATATTTTAAAAAACGTAAATTTATTCAATTTTATAATTTTAGATGTTGTACAATAATCTTACTGACTTTATCATTTGTAAAATCTAACTTATAAATAAGATGTAAGATTGTAACATGTTACTATTTTAGAATTTAAATATTCGTTACGACGCACTTAAATAAATATTAACCTAATACATTGTCCTCTGTGGAACGGGTACCTAGTTAATAACTTTAACATTCTTTTTCAGAGAAAGCTACCTGGCAAATATTAAAAATTAATACTCCGAAACTTAAAATAAAAGCAATTGAAAACTCAGTTTTTCACGAGTTCAATTTATTGTATTTCCAGAACAAAGTACAATTTTTCTTCGGCCTTTCAACCATACTAAGACGTATGGAACTTGATAAATAGATAGGAAAAACTTTTCTCTTAATTACACACAAACCATATAAACATGTAAAAACAGGTTGGTTTTAGTTTGGAAGCATGTCATATAATTCGTGTTCAAACCTTTCCATGGCTTTGGCAGGCAACCAAATTGGTATCACTGCACCTTCTTCTCCATTTGCATTCTCATGCAACATCAGATATATTATTGCAGGAAATGCTCCACCCCCTTTCGCATCTCCACCATACACTGCCTTACCCCATCCAAAATCAATTTCTCTGAAACTAAAACGTCTCAAATCGGACACAATGAAAGATCTCAAGGTTGTGAATAAGCAGCGTCCCTTATTCACCATGAGATCCGCCACAGAATGCATGTACTCTTCTGTCACCTCACCCTTCACTTTATTTATCAAATTCACTGCATACCCAAACGGATTCTCACAAAGCTTCCCTGCAGTGCTAACTGCTGCAGGGTATGCAATAGCATTGCCGTAGTAGCCAACTGGTAAAGGAGGATTGAACTTTGCACGTGCATTCACTACCACCATAACGCGAACTTCCTCTTCTGCCTCTATCTGCAATGCTTTTGTACGACAACGCCAGATGCATGCGGTGATGAGATCAAACGTGGTGCAGTGCTGAATGTTGGGGGGAATCAAGCCACGAATAGCAGCTATTTGGGAAGGTCCAAAGAAGAACGATCGAAGAACCATGTCATCTTCGTCTGATGCGAGGGTTCCTTTGACTGTGTCTGGGACATGCTCGAATTCGCGATGGTTGCATGTGATGCGAGGTGGGTCTCTTGCCATTAGAAGCTCCCTACGCCAAACCGGTGGAATGGAAAGTTTGGTTGCACCACGAGCCATTTCAGCCCATGTGCTCATGAATTGTGAAAGACCAGCTCCATCGCACATGGTGTGGTTGAAGGTGAAGGCCAAGATGAAACCACCGCACCTAAGGCGTGTCACCTGTGATGTCATCGGTTCAAATCCAACATCAACAAACTATAGACAGAGATAAATAGTTATGAAGAACTCAGTTCAAAATTCCAATACCTGTACGAGTAGAATGGGAGTGTCGGTAATTTGTTGTGAACCAGGAACATGGTATAGAAGTTCATGGAAGCATGGGAATGGAGGGTGGAGAGAATCACCGAACTGATCGAGTGTGACGTCAGCATCAGCCTCGATGAACATGACACCTTCTCCGGTGCAATCCACCATCAATTTACGGCGAGGACCCTCCCTAAGCCTACCCGCAAATGGGTAATAGAAGACAAGTGTTTGTGACAGTGCTTGTCGAATCACTTGAACTGGGTCTTTTGCTGCCATTGATGTTTGCTTTGGATAAATTTGTATGAATGGAACGTGAAAACGAAGGCCTTCTTGATCATCAATGTCGGAAAGTAGCTTAATTTCATGAGGAGTGGGGATAGCTGGAGGGACCAGCTGGGGTTCGCACCTTCGCACCGTAAAGTTTAGAGAAGGAGAAGAAGAAGTTAATAATAATGATGAGGCCATGAGAATTATGAACAGAAGAGAAACTAAGCAAATGGAGTTTGTTGGGTGAAGGTGAGTGATTGGAGCAAGAACAGTTTGTCCTTATAAAGGGCTCTAGCAATTATTGTTGGGGACATTTAGAAGCAACAAATGCTATTACATTTAATTGTATTTTTATGGTGGTATAATAAGAATACAAGTAAGTTAAACGAATTTAATTTTATTAGTTTTATTTTAATTTTGGTAATGGTTAGTTGGATATTTTTATCTTTTATGATTAACTTTGTTTATTGGATGAGTTATTTGATTACTCAATCAAATCTAACTATAATAAATTTAATTTAATTTATGATCGGATCAAATCTAATATGGATTGAGGATGTGTTTACTCACATGAGTGATTAACTCATTTTTATATTTTTGTAATGAATAATTTATGTTGCGTCTCTTCTTTTCATTTCTTATATTAGTAGACACATTATAACTTGACTTCGTTTTGTTAGTAGAAATCTTTAATTATTCTTTTATAAAAATTATCTAATTTTTTAATTAAATTAATATTTAAAATTTACATTTTTTTTTGTAAAATAAATCAAATATAAATTCAATTTACCTAACTCAATCTATCCAGGTAAATAATGTAAATAATGGATCGAAATAGATTAGTTTAACATAAAATATGAATAAATCCAATTCGAAAAAACTGGATATATTTCTAATCAGTTTACGTACATATTCGCTCTACTCAACCCGCCTACTAATTAATAGTTATCACGTATACATAATTATATAATATAATAATATTTTTCTTTTAATATAATTATATAATAATAATATTCTTTTCGTTTTAATGTTATTTATCTTTTAAGATAGGCACAGTGAAAATGGTTAAAATTTAAATACACATACTTAATTATCTCAACCATAAACTCAAAACTATTAAAAAAGTAAGATTACTTTTTTATTACACTAAAAATCATATTTTTAATTTCGACGATTAGAACCAGACAATATATTTCAAAGTGGAGGCGTGGAAGTTACACTAAAGATCTTTCCTGTCAAGATTTTAGTTAATTGCCATAAAAGAAAGATGTTGCAACATGGACAAATATAGTGTTGTTTTAGTTTCTTATTAGAGGGTTTTTTTAGTGTTAGTTTTAATTAAAATTAAAGGTTCATTATGATATCTTACAACATACAATAAAGATTTGATATTTAAGGGCATGTATTTCTTGGGTTTAAAAAGTCATGTAAGTTAATTTATAACATGATAAAAGTTTCAAATATATAGAAACATTATATCATAGTTGAGTATACTTATTTTAAAATGTAAAAAATGTATGTGTGAATTTAAAATTGTGTTAAAAATATATTTTAAGAAAATTAAGTAAATTGATTATTTTAGTACGTGTTATTCTGCATCAAATGATGTAAAATTGATTAGAATTGATTTTTTAATATAGAACTAGTGTCTATTTGATTTCCAAAATTAATTAAAAAATAAAAAATAAAAAATTCACGTTAAATGAAAAACAACTTATTTTTATTTTTATTTAGAGTAATTTTTCTCGTGATTTTGTACGAATTTAGGTTTGGAAGAAACAAGGGGAAAAGGGGAATTTGAGACGATAATAACATTAATAATGTCAAAATTCTATATATTATAATTCATAGATGAAATGAGGGTTGTTTATTCTTGTGTATGGTTTCAGATATATTATTTATAAAGCAAATATTTGTGTTTTTATATTATGTCCTTTCATAAGAAGAACCAAATTTAACTAACAAATTAAATGATGTAAATCGTACTAACATTTACCATAAAAAAGGGACAATGCCTCAATTGTTACAAGATTGACCATGTATGAACAATAACATTGATTGACCAAAAAATTGTGTTTTCAGTTGAATAGTTATGTATTCTTCAAACAAGCTTACTATTATGGGTGCAAAGTATCATGTGTCAGCATGCCAATTAAGAAAAATTGCGGTTCGCGAGCATGTAATTATTTGTACGTGATTATATATGAATTTATCTGTTGGTAATTATTTGTAAATAATTACATATGAATATTTATATGAATTTATCTTTAGGTAATTACATAAATTTGTATGTAATTATTTGAGTAAATCTATATGTAGCAAAACTTATGCAATAGTGAATATTGAAATTCATTATAAAAGTTCAAAATATTATATCGTAAAGAATTTATATAATATCACACTAAAAAAAATTAAATTAAATATGACAATTTTAATGCGTTGATATTCTAAATAAATATTTGTTGTGTAATATAACAGTTTTATAACTAACACATTTTTTCATTGAAAATATGAAATTTAAAAATGTCATCTATAATACTTTTCACTCTTACGGATCTCATTCCCTCCATCTTAATACTATTTTTTTTAATTAAAACAAGCATTTGCTATTTCTAATTCTCCTTCCACAAATTTTGAAAAAAATAAAATAAATCATTCTTATTTATTTCAAATTTATTATTTGATTAGAAGATATTTTTTTCGCCTTAATACTTTTTCGCCTTAATACTTATTCCATCTCGCGTTAAACCCTTGTTTTCATTGAATAATTATATTTTGACTACTAAATCTTGATAACTTTCTCTTATAATATGATGTGTTATCTTTTAAATGGTTTTAAAATATTAAAAATAAAAAAATAAACAAATAAAAAACCACTTAAAAAATAACAGTTAATCAAAAAATAATTTTTCGTTTTGATTTTCGAAACCCTCATTCTTAGAAACTCCATTCCTATTTCGAGAACCCTCATTCTCATTCATATTTTTAGAACCCTCATTAGGGTTTCTAAAACATTGAACACTCATCCAACCCTTTGACAATACTGAACCCTGTCAATCCAACTTCACTGCTGAGCGTTCAAGGTTCTCATAAAAAACGCAAACCCTCTGAACCGCGTCTTAAAACCAAACCGTCTACCCTGAATTCTTAGTGGGGAACACTAATAGTGAAGGATCTCAGGTTCTCTCGTTCACGTTTTCTAGTTTGAATTTCTATTCCGTTATTTTTTTATTAGTTTTGTTGTGGCTTATCTTTGTGAATTAATTTTGTTTCTATTATTTTTTTGTAAGTGTTTCAAATATTCAAAACCGCAGTGAAAAGCGTTGTAACCTCAAAAGTTGTGTTTCTCGTCTTCTTTACTTTGCTAATCACTGAGAAAATAAAAAATAAAAAAAGTATTGTCCTCTTACTATGTTAAAATACTCTAATATTTATTCTATCTACTACGGCTTTTTTTATTTACGGGTTCTTTTAAATTTAAATTTGTAAAAATGGTTCCGTTGAATATTTTTTTGCAAATTAGAGTCAAGTCGTCGTACTGGAGACGATATTATTACAAGTGAAGTCATTCTTCACCGTGCCGATTTCTTTTTTTCTTTTTTTGAAAAAGTAAAACTGTGCTCTAGGAAACTGTTTTCCATTTACTTTAAAGTGAAGTCATCCTTGGATACGACTTCACTTTTTGATTTTTTTTTTTTACGTTCAGCTTTATGTAAAAAAATTTTAAATATATATTATCTAGTTTTTTTTTTAAATATTTGTTTACAGTAGATAAACAAAATGACATCCTCCTTTCATTCAATGGCAATTTTTTCGCCAGTTTCTTCTGATTGTCAAAACGTCCTCTGCTTCTCCGTTTGATTTTACAAATTTAGTATTTTATTAAATGATACTTTTTATTTGATAGTTAGTAGACTAACTAAAACACAAATAAAATAAACCTAAACAAATTAAATATTCAAATATAATTATCGAAAGATTTTTTAATATTTTTTAATTTGTATCATTTTATTTTTTTAATTTTGTATTATGATTTAAAGATTAAGTATTTTAGAATTTTTTAAAACTATTTTTTTATATTTTTACTATAGACAAATATTTAAAAAAACTAAATAATATATATTTAAAAAAAATATACATAAAGCTGAACGTAAAAAAAAATAAAATAAAAACCAAAAAGTGAAGTCGTGAAGTCCAAAGACAACTTCACTTTTGAAGTGAATGGAAACCGACTTCCAAGAGCACAGTGGAGGACGATTTAATCTGTAATGTCGTCCTCCACCATGACGACTGGACCCTATTTTGCAAAAAAAAAAAATTCAACAAACCCATTTTTACAAATTTAAATTTAAAAGAACCCCTAAATACAAAAAAATACCATTAAAATACAAAGAAATTTAATTAATTTGGAACACATGTGACCCAAGATCTTCAAGATCAAATATAAAAATTTTAAGATTTTATTTGACGTAAAGTTTTCATTTTACAATTACTTCTCAAAACTTTAATAATAAACCTGCATGAAGAATATGGTTGGAAACACTTTCCATAACTTATAATTCTCCACAAAATGAAGATTGTGACAGGTTATATTTACATGAATACAAAAGCTACGTATACAGAATCAATTTTCAAATTCAGAATATGGAATAAGCTTGTATGCATATTAAATATTAAAAGAAGATATTACTTAATTAACCATTTACTTCAAGATAAATTAAATCGTACTAGAATAATTTCTCCTAACTAACAAAATGATAAGGTCACGTCAAAATTGTAAAGATTTGTGCATCATGGACATTCTTTGAAAAAAATCAAACTTTAGAATGTAAGTATTTTTCCAGAAAAAAATCAATGTAAGGATGAATCTAATTCATCACTAAAATATAAATAATTAAATAAACAAAACAAATTGAATAATTAAAACGAAAATTAAAAACAAAATCTAAAAGAAGTAACGTGAAAACTAAAGAATGAATTATAAAGCGAAGCAGTTATAATGATGATGGCGATAGAAAAAGATGTTAAAGGGAACAGAAATACGAGAACTGCATACGTTAATGTATATGAACTTTAACCCAGAAAAACATCCGATGGCTGAATAACAGAGGCCTTATGAACAAAAACCCAGGTTAAACAATGACCCTCGATTTATACAAAAACAACAAACAAATGAATAAGTCAATGTTTTTTCACTGCTTCACAAGTGAAAGACGACGCCTCCTCAAGCAACATCCTCTTCCTCATCCTCGTACTCTTCCTCGTCAGCAGTAGCATCCTGGTATTGCTGGTACTCTGCTACCAGATCATTCATGTTGCTCTCAGCTTCAGTGAACTCCATCTCATCCATTCCCTCACCAGTGTACCAATGCAAGAAAGCCTTGCGCCTGAACATCGCTGTGAACTGCTCGCTCACTCTCCTGAACATCTCCTGAATCGATGTTGAGTTTCCGACGAAAGTAGAAGACATCTTAAGACCCGTTGGAGGGATGTCACAAACGCTGGATTTCACATTGTTGGGTATCCACTCAACAAAGTAAGAAGAGTTCTTGTTCTGCACGTTTATCATCTGCTCGTCCACCTCCTTCGTGCTCATCTTTCCACGGAACATTGCGGATGCGGTCAGATAACGACCGTGGCGTGGATCCGCAGCACACATCATGTTCTTAGCATCCCACATCTGCTGAGTGAGTTCCGGCACCGTCAGGTTCCGGTACTGCTGGGATCCTCTTGATGTCAAGGGTGCAAATCCAACCATGAAGAAATGGAGACGAGGGAATGGAATCAGATTCACCGCAAGCTTCCTAAGATCAGAGTTAAGCTGTCCAGGGAAACGTAGACAACAAGTAACTCCACTCATCGTTGCAGAGATGAGATGGTTAAGGTCCCCAACTGCAACAAGCAAGAAAAACAAACGAAGCATTATGAGCATACCATGTTGAAAAGGGCACCAAAAACAAAATTCAGAAAAATAAATCTGAAACTCACAAGTTGGATTAGCAAGCTTCAAGGTACGGAAAGAGATATCGTAGAGAGCCTCGTTGTCCAAAACCATGCATTCATCGGCATTTTCAACGAGCTGGTGAACAGAAAGCGTGGCGTTGTACGGCTCCACAACTGTGTCAGATACCTTGGGGGAAGGAAAAACGGAGAACGTCATCATCATACGATCAGGATACTCTTCTCTGATCTTCGATATCAGAAGGGTTCCCATGCCGGAGCCGGTTCCACCCCCCAAAGAGTGGCACACTTGAAACCCTGTAATTGGAAACAAAAAACTTGAATTCCCAAAACACAAACGAAGAATTGTGCATTCCATATGGATAATTAATATGGTAAAAAATAAAATTTTGTGGATACCTTGCATGCAATCGCAGTTCTCGGCCTCCTTCCTCACAACATCCAAGACGGAATCGATAAGTTCGGCACCCTCGGTGTAGTGACCCTTGGCCCAGTTGTTACCGGCGCCGGACTGCCCGAAGACGAAGTTATCGGGCCGGAATATCTGACCGAAGGGGCCGGACCTGACCGAATCCATTGTGCCGGGTTCCAGATCCATGAGGACGGCACGTGGAACGTACCTTCCGCCACTGGCCTCATTGTAGTAGACATTGATGCGCTCGAGTTGGAGTTCGGAGTCACCGCTGTAGTTGCCGGTGTGGTCGATGCCGTGCTCGCCGCAGATGACTTCCCAGAACTTGGCTCCGATCTGGTTGCCGCACTGGCCGCCTTGGATGTGGAGGATTTCTCTCATTTTGTGGTGAAAGTGGGAGAAGTGAGGGGGAGATTGAACAACGTTCTTTTGCCTTTTATCTTTTCTTTTCTTCTTCCCTTTTCTTGTTGGTGATTGGTGGAGAGAATTTCATGCCGTGGAAGTTGGGTGTGCGTTCCTTCCTGCCAGTTACTTTTCTTCTTTCTATCTTCTATTTTTCCACCAATACCCACTTCTTCCTCTCTTGGCTCATTCAATTTTACCATTTTTTTCTCTCTCTCCCTCTTTCTTCCTCTTCTTCCCAAAACTACTTTCTAATCACGGCATTTTAATAATAGAAAAATGCTTTTGCTAAATATATTACCAAGATATATTATATTTATCAATCAAAAATAGAGTGAAATTTATAAAGAAAATTATCTCATTTTCTATACATTCTTTGATCTCACCATATAGCTAAAATTGTAAATACACATCCCTTACAAGCTAATATCGTTACATATACGTATGTACATTGTTATATTATACGAGGAATGTAACACAAACAATAGAGAGAAATTTTATTTATACTAACTAAGCAAACATGAGACTTGCTTAAATATATCCAAGATGTAATTACAGTCATTTTTGTAAAGTTTATCAAAAAGAAGTTACTTTCTACATAATTCAAATTCAAAAGAACTATGATTACACGAGTATATTCATACATGCACAAAAATACTCTTCAAGACTCCCACTAGTAATTCACATCTTTACTCACCTACAATCTCGTTTGCTCAAGCCATAATAATGATCATCAAACATAGCAATCAACACAAACACTACTAAAAAAATTTATATTTCCTGCCAATTTTGTTTTGATTTTTTTTTTTTAGAAAATACTTATAAATTTTCTTATGAACAAAATTTGCAGGAAATTGCTGCCAATTTTTTTGAAAAATGTTTTGTATAAAACACTTTTTGCAACAAATTTTGTAGGAAATATTTGCAAATTTTATAATTTTGTAGGAAATAATTACACACGAAGGAATTACCTATCAATTAAAATTCTTAGAAAAATAGCAAAAAAAGTCTTTTCTTGCAAATTTTTTTAACAAATTTGCAAGAAAATTTCCATGTAATATGAGAATTTTTAGGAGTGAAAAAAGAAAGAAAGAGTAAGCTAGTTATAATTTCCAACATACATATATTCTAAATTTTTCAACTAAAACATACCACATTACTGACTGCACCAAAATCATCCATTATATTCTAGAACAAACAAACTTCATATACGATATATTGATTCTACACTTAATGTACAAATTTATGCATTAACTTAGACACAAGAAACCTTACACTAGTCATAAAACCTCTTAGTGGATTGCAGCAAAAGCTCTAGCTCCACTTGGCCTAACAAATCGATTCAAATTCTTGCCATAAGAACCTCCTTCAACTCTCACCACCTAGACATGACACTCTATGTGAGTTTGTAAGTCTAGTAGAGTGATGACTTATGTCCAACATATATCATGCATAACTATAAACTAACAAGGATTTATATTTCTTCCACAGAAGCCAAAACTCCAAACAATCATACAATTCAACTCTTTTCTCATTCCATTCCATTTATCCACTTTCATTCCCTTAAAACCATTACATTTTCATAAAATAATACTTCAACATAGGGTGGAGTGTAGTGGAAGCCATGCTTGATATTATAAAAGAATTAGGTCACTAAAAGAAAGAAAAAAAAATGTTCTTAGAAGCATTCAAAAAAGTCTAACTTTTTTTCTATCAATTTAATTTTTGTTAATCATAGTTTTGGTTAAATTAGATGTTTTCATCTTGATTAGAAATTAGTAAGCTTAGAACATTTAAATGTAAAATCTTCCAATATATTTCAAATGTTTTGTCTCATCTTGAACTTTCTATATTGTATAGGGAATAACCTTTACTATAAAGTTTGAATTGATATGATCTTAGTATTGATACAAATCTAGGAAAAAGATCTACAATATTCTCCTTCTTGTTCTTTTTCACAAATCAAAATTATTAAATACCACAAACTCACAAAAAAATCAACCCATATATACATGTTTCATCGTCACGCACAGACCAAAGGTTCCTTTTCACGCACAGACCAAAATCCAAAGGGAACAAAGCTTAAAGTATATCAGGTTCATACATCATCACATGAATGCCAAGTTCAAGAGAGAAGTCGAAGAATATCAACCTCAATGTCGAAAATAGTCAGTAGAAATGATGTTTTTCAATGCGACGAACACCACAGAGAAAGAAAACAGAAGCTTTAAGCAACAACGGAGGCCTTACAGAGGTTGCAACTCTCGTTGTCGTCGTTCGCAAGGGGTTTTGTGCACTTTCTGTGAAGGAGAAAGTGGGAAAGAAACTGCTTCTAGGATTATTTTAATGATATTTTTTTTCTGTCCCCTTCCCATTAAATTTAAATTTTGATTTTTATGTCTAACTCATTGAGAAACATACGTAAATTTACGTTTGACCTCAAAGGATCAGACGTAAAAATCAAAATTTTACGTAAGACATAAAAAATGACAAATTATTTATAAAAATGCACCGCAAATTTCTTACGTCTGATATTTGTTGGTCAGACATAAATGGACAGACATAATAAGCTATTTTTGTGTCAGTGAGACTATAATAAGGTCAACCATCATGTAAAAAACTATGCTTCTAAATTTTAAATTCTTGACTTTGTGATTTTTGTATTTTTGGATTTTTTTTATTCAATTGTATTATGATTAATAAAGGCATAATGAATTGTAGTCAGTTACGTTACAAATTAGTACAAAAGAATTTATGTATAGTTGAATGAAATATCCAAATTCATTTTTAGGCTTTTCACATTGTAAATAAAAAATATTGTTTTCTCTATATGACTTTTTTTCCTTGAATTGTTATCTTCCATTCATGGATACCAATGGAAAGTTAAACTCTTCATTTGATTCATAGTTCCAACGATCATGCATATTATGATTTGAGATTTTGTTTTACCATTATCGAATTTAGCGTTGTTCTTCTCTCATTAGCTTCAAATTTGTTAAATCTTAATTATGTAATTTTAACAATTAAAAATTAAATTAGGTAATCAATTAATAAACTAATTTGATGAATATTGTTAACATAATTTATGTATTGTATATGACTAAGCTACCCTCGGACTCGACAAGAACTATTCCTGACCAGGTACTTGTCGGCCTACTAAGCCAACATGTATCTGGTCCCTATCTATTTGGCTAGGATAACACTACGCTAACTATAGTGGCCACAATCAGCCATAAGTAATTGGGCCTTGTGGCCCAAGCCCACCCAGGTAAGGGCCTATAAACATCAATATAAATAAAACATTTTACGAGGTATGTTAATTATGTTTTCATTAATTACTACATTGCTAATATATTTATCTAACTTGAGCGTTAGAGTGTCTTTTGCAAGTACAACCCCTACCCAGCTTAAGGATGACGAGTACTTAGAAAGAGGACGAGTACCCTTGGAGTTGAAGGTTTGAAGTGTTTTGGAGTCTCCGTAGGATATATTTAGCTCTATAATAACAATTGGCGCCTACCATGGGACCGACTAATATTTTATGAAGAAAGAAGTTTATGGTGTCTACGCGAAGCAGGATGGCTAGAGCAAAAGAATCAGGACCCTCCACGATCAATATAACGACGATCCTGAAAGCGCAGGCAAAAATGCAACAAGAGTTTGTTGAGTTCAGGAAAATGAGTGTGGAGGAGATGGATGCTCTGGAGGACAAGAATGCCAAACTAAGGAGGAGGGTGGAAGCTGATGATAATGGAAAGGAAAAGGAGACTACTGAGAACATTTTCTTAGTACATAGGATCTCGTCGCACATGAGGATTATTCATGAGAACAAAGGGGAGAGTGGTTGAAACACCAACCCCCAAGACTAGAGGAGCGACCAACGTCTCCTTGGTTGCAAAAAGGCTCATCGACAGTTGTATAAGGGTATCGATGTAATATCCCCTTTATTTTTTAGACTCACGTGTTTTATCGTCCTCTTTTGCACATTTTTCTCATGGCACAAGTTATGCATTTCACCTTCTCCTCCATTTTTATTTTTTGCATTTCACCTTGTCCACCATTTGCTTTTTCTACATTTCATTATTAAAGGGTCTCGTTGTCGTCGATTTCTCCCATTATAATCTCTTCATTGTTGATCACCCACATAGGTGGTCTCGATCGACGCCATTATTGCTCACCCACGGAAATGGTTTGGTTGATGTGGTTGTTGTTTGCCCATGCAGATGGTCTGGTTGACGTCACTCTCTAACACAATTGCATCGCGCTACTTCACCCTTGAACTGCGAGGCTGCACCACTAGTGTCTTGCTGCTTCAACCTAGTGTTGTGCCTTTGCGCCACCAGTGTCGACCACTCCAGTGATGCATCGCTTCAATGTCGCCTCACTCTAATTATTGCCCCTATTCATCCCCTACTAGTGTCGTGCTGCAATGATTGGTGCTCCTCCAAGCTTAGTATTTTTTTATTCGAAAATATTGTAAATAAATTAGATTACTTTTTAAATTGTGTCTGACTGATTGCATGTTTAGTTTGTGTATAAACAAAAGTTACTGTGTATAACTGATGTAGTATCCCTCGTCAAGAAAACATATTACACTTGTTATGACTAAAACATGTGATTCTAATGAGACATATAATATTGGTTCTTGCAATAACCAATGAAATATGTCTTGCTAGTGAGATATTACATTTGTTATGGTGGTGTAATATCTCTTATTTCAAGATGACATATTATATTGATTATAATAATCTGATGTTATATGTGACTATTTCTTTTTACAAGTTGTTGCACTTTTATATTAATTTATTATATTAATCGATGTATTTTACATCGGTTGAATGACTAATATAATTTATTGTACACTTTCTACATTATTGATATCTACGTCGTAAATTTGATTGATACAATAAATAATAAATATGATCGATGTGAAATATACTTTCTAAATAGTGAACACAACTTATCCATAAACGGTAGAAAATTTTAAATGTGTTCATTCTCTTAATTTAGGTGTAAAATTACACTTTGAAAAAAAAAAACAAATTGATACGGAAACAGTGTCATGAAAAATAAAGGTCTTTTCTCCTCCCCAAACTAACAAATACATATGCAACATAAGTTTATTCTGACATCAAATCATTTATAATTTTCAACCTTTTATTTCATTCTCTATATAAATTTTTATTTTATGAATTGTCAAGAAAATTTTTATTTTTTGACTGCTAAGAAAATCTTGGCCTTATGAATGCAGGCTCCTTCCTCCATCACCTCCATGTATTCTCTGGAGTGTACAGAAAGATGAAAAGGCCCTTATGAAGAAACAATAAAACTAACATACTTTTTCTCTCCTCCACCCTACGCAGAGCCTTTACACAACCAAATAAGTCTTTGTCGAGCTCCTTTCATGGCAGCCATTGTCAATTCGCTTCATTCCGACAATGCCAATGAATCCGACAGACGGTGTTGTTGTCAAACCATACAAACTATAATCCTATGAAGAGAACCCCTCCAGTTTGCTATTGTGGTGAATTTTGATGGCATCTCAGACGCAAGCATTGCCACTTTGGATAATCCTAGTGTCTCATTAAATGATGCAAACTAACATAAGTTTGCAGACGTAGATGTTGAAAATTATCAAGGCCTCACTGCCTAAAAAATGCAAAGTTACAAATGTTAAATACTTGGCAAAAGATATCAAGGGAAAAAAAAATTTAGTCAGGCTCAAAAAGGGCAACACATGAGTAACCAAAGTCTGAAGATGTTGGGTATCCGTAGACCATTACTTAGTTATGCAGTTAGGTTATTTTAGTGCGGGGATAATTTAAAAAAGGAATGTTGCTTATAAATAAGAGGACCTCGAGAGAAATATCTACCTATCTGAGAAAAGAGTAGGGGCGAAAACAGGGTCTATGCAATAAAATTCACGTAATTTCCTGTGAGAAACAAATATCCTGAAAATTCAACAAAGTTCTATTCCAGTTCCTGGTTCAGTTTCTATCAGAAGAGCTGGTAAACTTCTGAGTTTAAGAATACCAGACTCTTTCCTATAATCCCATCCTAAACATTCAATTCGCAGAAATATATGGAACACAACCCTACCAAGAAATAGACATCTTTACATATACACAGACACTGATATCACTGGAATCAGTTCAGGATAAATTTTTTTATAACCATGGAAGAACAAAATATCATAAGAAAAAATAGATATGACGACTTTGAGGGAATGATTTCTTCCAACCGAAAGACCATAATTTCCTGCCCAATGACTGGATAACTCTCCTTTATCCAAGCTACCATGTTTCTCTGTTCCCACACTTCTTGCCATGTAAGCAAGGTTGTTACAGCCTATTCTTCCTGTGCTCCTTGTTTATCTTCCCCCACTACCCCTTTCTATCTCTCTAAACTTCACGGTGATTACCAAACATTTAGAGAAATTATTGTTTAGATAGATTAATGTAAGTTTGTCAAAATAGAAAGCAGATTAAGCCAGACAGAATAACCAGCATGTTTAGTATTATTAGAGTTTAGATAACGAGCCTGGTAACGTCCATTTCTAAGTTCAAACATATGACAAAGAAGGTCAGAGGAAATTGTTTACAATCAAAACACCAACAAAAAATTTAGAAGTGGTTCTGCAGGAGCAAAAGAATACTTTGGTTGGCCTCTATGATATAGCAAAGTGCATGACATAATAACATCTTTCTTTCAATCAAGTATTACTTGTAACTTACTATTAAAGGCAATATAAGTTTGACAGTTATACAATAAACAAGTCAATGAATCATTTGAATTTAAAGAGACCTGTAATATAGCCAAAATGTTACATCCTCATAGAAAATGTCTCCATATTTCCGTGTATATCCAATCAATGCTAAATATTTTGCACCACCACTTATATCTTGCTCAGATATCCCATTAAATAAAGGTTTTCTTTCACCATTTGCAAACTTAGAAGATAGATCTAGTACATATGGTTTAGAAACAGTAAGAACAGTCAAAATAAGCTTTACCTAAATTCCTGTAGAGAACCAGAAGTCAAGAACTAGTTAGTAAGTAATCAATGAAAGTCAAAATCTTCTCTGTGATGTCATCAATCATCATACCTTGAAATCATAACATTGGTGCCATCATCAAAACCAAGTTCATTTGCAATGATATCAAGGTGGTATTCTCTTATTGAAATATGAAGAGTCACTAGTAAAATAGATTGTTCCATTGAACTAGGAATGCGTATGGCAGCAACCGGAATGCATTCTTGTAAATCATGTTTTTCATCGGTGACTCTGCAATATCTTGTGGATATGGACTCAGCCTTCTAATACAGAGATCCCGTTCAGAAGAAGCAAGATACTGGTATAAGATTGCAGTGACCCTCATTATGTAAATGAAATAACCAAAAATGGTTTTGACTTCATATGGAAGATGTCTAAGACATGTCATCTTAAATCTCCAAACTAACAAAAACAACATATTTTAATTGAAACCATCTAGAAGTGTAAGACGTCTCCAAACAGGTGTTAGAGATGTGTCCAAATCAGAAAATCTATGATACAGTGATAAGAAAGGAAAGAGTGAATGAGAATTAACCCTAGATTCAGATAGATACTACCCAAAACAGCTTTTTGAATAAAGCGAAGAATCTATTCTAAACTATTCTAACTCTTCTCCTCCAGTTGGGATATACAAATTATATTTACTAAACTTGAAACGAATAAATTCAATCTTAGGCCCTCATCAATTTTGTGAAAATATCTGATCACTAGAACTGACAAACACCAATTTTCTTAAATAACAACTTTTCACAAATGAAATAACAACCAATCTTTGATTCGTCCTCTCGTGGATCACAAGATATCATATACAATGCAAAAAGAGCTGTTTGATTATCACAATACATCTTCATTTTCTAAATCTCATAAGTTTAATTCTTAAGAGGAAATATTTTACCCACACAAGTTCCCAATACATCTTCAGTTTAAAACCATGCATGTGCAATTGCTCAGAGATTATACCAGACAAGATTAGAAGAAGGATGGCCAAATATAAGTACAGGACAATTACAAGTTGTAGCTTGTGGTTAATTCAAGATTAAAAGACAGAAAGAATAAAAGTCACAAAACGAAGGATTCAAGGATATATTGCTAATACATCGGCAGTAAAGAATGTTCTGCTACTTCATGAAACAAAAAATTGAAAACGTAGTAAACAAAATCTGACAAACTTATACCAGACCATTGTTAATGAACATATGTACTATGCGAAATTCTAAATGTCATGAGATATTGTGAAGAAAATTAGCATTGATTTCTTTCAATCATGTCACTGGAAAGTGAACGGCTGCTTGAGCCGCAGGGTATACAGTCTGCACAATGTACTAAGCTTTGAACCCAGGTGAAGGATGGAAGTTGATAGATACAGAGCAGGGCCAGGATTTCAATAAATGAAAGCTGATATCACAAGCAACACCACAACTCCTTCAGCATTCCAACTTTATCTTACCTTTCTAAGAGTGTTCATATAAGTATAACTGGACAAGGTCACGAAAAGCTTGCGGAACCTGCAAAAATGAATTTAGATGTGCTATTGTGCAATGCCTCTGAGATAATTCAGATGAAGTTTCTAAATATCTATCACTGCAATATTGACCCGATGGAAAAGATTGAAGACAAAAATCCAAACTAAACAATATTTGCAAATTTCTAGCAAAGGTATTTAGTACATGTAGTTTTATAATAAAAGTATAGTAAAGCATGCATACCACACCCATTGGCTTGAGTGTTGGGCCATTGCTTTAAAGCTCCTACGAGAATTCTCATTGACTAAGCAATGCATTGTTCCATTTGAGTGCAGCATGGCCAAAAAGATGGACAACCAAATATCAACAGGACCACTATATTTGCGCAAAATATTGGTGCTAACCTATAAGCAATGAAGACATCCGAGGAAAATAAGGCAATTTGGGAGAGTTATAAAAGAAATAACTGGTCAAATAAAATGAGAAATAAAACCAAGAAAACAAACACATACAAGCTCCCAAACTTCGATATCCCTTTGTAAAGTATCATGCAGTAGCTTGCTGTCACAAAAATGGAAAAAATTTCAGTGTCAAAGACAGCAGCACAAGAGGAAGAGAAAACAATGCAATTAGTTTACTAAGATAACTCATGGAAGATGTCAATGCGCTTAACTCCCAGAACCTTTTGTTTTCTTGGATGCTGTACAAAATATCACATTCACGAGGATAACTTATGGACAAATTCTAACAACCAGCAAAGCCAAAATAGCAAAAGCGTTCACCCACGTGAATAGGTTGACTATAGGATCAAGGCACCATTGGGCTCAATTAAAAACCAAATTCTCATGTACATAGTCTGTTGTAGGTGCCCATGTTTGAAATATCGACAAATTTGCATGGATTGTCGGAGCCAAATTCAATCCTCCAACTTTTACCCGGACTTGAGACCATAGACACAATAAACATAAAAATTACTCGCACAATTTAAAATAATCTCTATAAGAAGTATGCATGTACAAATACCAACATATATTAATAAGTTTGAAAATCTAAAAGCCACTGCATACATAGCAGCTTGCAAGAACTTTTAAAACAATTTCAGCATTTGAAATAGATATTGACAAGTATTAGAGAAGTTGTTCAAGTTTATAGAGTATGGAGTTTTTTATGGAAACAAACTAATCTGCTCCTAACAGTATCAAGCACAAAATAACACCTGAACTGAAAATGGGCATTTTTAACTTGGTAAAAGATGGGGGACAATGAACTTAGAGTACACAGTGTGTGCCGTTATGACCCATTTATTGTTATTTCAATTTTAAAATTATATTGTTTCAAATAATCTCAAAATGTATAAATGTTAGTGCAATTTGGTTCAACTTATTTTGAATAAATAATTGCTTTCTGTCAGGTTTTTGAGAGAGCATTTAAAAAAAGAAACCATTATTTCCCTTGAAATAAAAGGCCATCCAATCATGCTACTAATATCACCATATTTTTCCATTTATAGTTATTCGATATTGATCAATACAATGCTCTACTTACCACACTCCATAATGCACATCACGATGATTACAATGGCCGGAGACACCATAGCAGTCAAAGGTAATAATCTGGGGAAAAGGGATAAGTAGAAAGAGAGATAATTTGCACTGGAAGTACTAGTCTGTCAAAAGATGCTTAAGGCAGGCAGAAGAACAGTCTTACCATATCAATTGAACAACTGGTTATTTCTTCCTCGATAATCTTTGCCAGTAAGCTATGGTTCCAAACTTTATCAAAACCGTCCTAAGTATAACAAGTTAAACAACAACAACATAAGGAACAGACAATAAGCTTCAGAAGTAATAGTAAATATTATATCCAAAAACCTATTGGATCAAAACCTGCAGATCATGATGGTCAACAATCTTTACTTGCTGCATCGGAACCTGGGTACAATTTCCAATGTAATACAAAATTTAATTTGTAAGTTTAGAAAAGTTATGATTTTAAATTTGAAACCACAGCTATTTTATATCATTATGTAAATCACCTTGAGGGCTACACAAGCCTGAAAAAGCTCTCGTTTTCTGATATTGCCTTTGCCTTCTGCACCACCTACAGAAAAATAATAAAAATGTCAAACTATCCAATGGAATGAAACATAAACTTCAAAGCTTTCAAAGAGGCTAGACTTGAAGCTTTAATTTTTTGATGTTGAAATTCTCATATCTAACCATCTAAGATAGAAAGATTTCTTATCCTACATCTTTGAAATGCAAAAGTAAATCATCAATTAATTAAATACCTGTTAAGGACAGAGATACATATATAGTAACAATGGAAAATGGACAATTGCTTGTAAGGAATTAAATGTGATTCTCAAGTTTACAAGAAAAAAGAAATACAGGGATGGACAGGAAAATAGAAACGGAATAATGATTGGGTTGGATCACATAAACCAGGGAACTCCCCGCAGTCAACCTTCATAATTTCATTCAAATATAAAAACCAGCCTCCTCATAAAGAACTGCCAGCAAACTTTCAGATCCCCCTCCTTCCTAGCTTCGCAATCATTCCCTCTTATTCTCCCATTCAGAGAATCTTCCTTCATCTCCTATGTAAGATTGAGTGTTTTTCACTAAGCAAAAAACTATAACTAATAGTAGTCATGGTGCAATTCATATTACCTAAGAGTGTAGCAACCCGAGTCACAATTCAATTTTAACTTGACTTACTTGACCTCTATCACAAGACAATCAATACAATTCTCAACATCCTTCTCACCCATCCCAAGCATCCCTCTACTCTGTTAGGTCCATTCTTTCCCTGCCCATACTTCTTTCTTACTTTTATATATATAGGCCAAGAGTGTGTTGAAGCCCTTTGAATATAATTATAAAAAAAGAAAACGAAAATTTGTATCAATTATAAACCGTGATAACTGATACAAGAAATAACCTGACTTGTGCAGCTTAAGCTAAAGCAAGATTGATAATGGTACAAGAATTCATTAGTTTGATTACAACATTGAAGTCTATTATCATAAGGTATGAGAAATAATATTAAACTTCTTTTACATATGATCTCAGAAATAATGTTGAAGGGGCAATATGATTCATTAAAAAGTCATACTCTATACTGAAAATAGCTAAAAAAACATTCTTTATCAATACAACAAGTAACTTTCTCAATTTATAAGATGTCGCCTTCAGAAAGTTCAAGTACAGAATGGGGAGAAAGAAAAGCTATAATTGGAATTAATAGAAATGAGTGTAAAATAAACAAACATATATATATATATATATATACCAAAAATGCAATAAGAAAAAAACATATTGGCAAAGCTATTCACCAGTGGATAAGCATAGTATTTGAATGTTATGTCCCTTTGAAGTCAGAAAATTTATAGTTGGAGTAAAGAACCTGCAGAAATGAAACAAAAATTCAAGATAGTGCTAAAGCGTAATACAGGAAATATATGCTTCAAACTTCTAAAGCCTTAGAAATATATGTTTCAAGAATCAAAGGTAGTAGCATTAGAGGTATGAAAAACGTGGGTTTGGAACTTAAATGGATTCGTCGTCCGGATGAGCAGTAACCAACAAGACGTTTCTCTTCCGAAATGATCTGCCTGAAAGAAAGCATCAGAGATTTTGAGGAAGAAGAAGAAGAAGAAAATGGAGGCGAAATGGAAAAATAGAGGCATTACCGTTGTGAGTGAAATGTTTGGCGAAAGGGATGCGAGGGAGAATGAGAACTTTGCAAAGAGAAATGATCCATAGAAATAGAAAGAAGAGAGGTGCAGTGATGAGAATGAAGGCCATCTTCAAATCAATAATATGATCCACTTTTATGGTTGGATCAACTTAGTAGAGTATTTCATTAAAGATCCTAGTAATCAACCATGTTATACCTGTACGACAACTTCACAAAAAAATACTATGAAAAGTTGTTTCAATTATTTTTCGTATATTTATAAAAGGTATATTCTTATTCTTATTTTTACATCCAAAAAACATAAACCATAATATGACATCTTCTTTCTTTCTCTTTCCAAACGAAAAAAATATATGTGAAAAACTATTCTATTTCAGGCAAAAAAAAATTATAAATTACTATTCAAATGGCACAGGCCTATCAAAGACAAAGAACGAAACAATTACACAACTAAAAAATACTTCATTGAAATTTAAGATTATTTCAAAGGAAAACAAATACAGAAACAAAAACTTTAATTGGTGCCAATGATAATTAAGAAAGGCACGCGCATTGGTGGAATAAGGAAAGAAAAATTGGGAAAGGGGAAAAAGATGGGAGAGAGTACCAATTGGTCGGAAACCTAAAGTGATACAGAGCTCGTTTTCTTCGGCGCGAAGAGGAAGAGAAGAGAAGACCTTTCTATGTTTCTTCAACGCATTAATCTTCACTTTTTCTATTATTCATTCTACACAGATCGGAAACCTTTTCATTACACGTTGGGATTTGTCTCAGAAACATGTTAACCTTTCGTTTTATCCTAATAACAAACAATAATATATTATAAATAAATTGCCAACTATATACTCTTTATAATTCTTTTTATTCTTTTAATGAATAATAATTTTATATAAACTTAATAAACTTGTATGTTTTTATTGGATTTTTATTAAATTTATGTATTTTTTAATTAAGTTTTTATTATTCAATTTGTGTTTGTTTTTGTGTCGTCTTGCTTGTCTCTAGTATTTTATTAACAACAAAAACTTCATATTGATTAACATTTTAAAACAGTAAACCAAACCGAACAAGATAACATATCATTGTATAAATAATAAAGTTAAACTATAAAACTCAACTAAAAATTATAAAAATTTTGAATACAAACACTAATTAAAAATATCTAAATTTAAATTTATGGTGAACATAAAAGAAACATTTTTTATGATATATAGTCTACCATAAACGATGACTAATAATAATTTTAATAAACAATAAAAAAGTAGAAGTAGAAACTGTAAGGCCTTTTTTTTTTCTTTTCAGTGTCTTAAAGTGTTGGGTCTGGCCTTTTCGGAGGCCCAAGGCCAGCACTTCATTAGGACACCCTACCTTACCAGCCACCCTCACTTTGCAACTTACCTCTGTTTTAGAAAAACAGATTTCTTTGGTCTCTCTTACAGAAGCAGTTCCTCTCTTCCTCTCAAATCTCCAGCTAGAGCTCCGCTAGGGCATACGACCTCCTCCTACCTCCAAGCTAACAAAAGCAGCTCGTAACTCTCTGGTAAGTCGAACTCTAGAGCCTTTGGTCTACTTTCTTCCCCTCCTTCCACTGTTTAAGCACGTTGGTTAAGTTAGGGCTAAGTCTCTTAACTTCGTTTTGTACGAACCTTTCTGTTTCAGCTCTCTAATATAGTTCCGGAGCTGCTATTTTCGTAGATTGCGGGTCTGTTGCCTTTTGGTGCTCAAACAAAGGTAAGGGAAGCTAGATTCGCCAGTCCGAGTCATTGTGTGTTTCTTTTTGGGTTGATTTGTGTTTATAAGCTTGAGTAGTGTGTTTTATCAAATGAAACTGAGTTGCATGTGCTCTTGGATGTTGGTAGTGTTGTTTTTCTGCCTTGCATGCGTAAAACAGTGGTGAGATCTGTTATTCTCGCCCAAGCGAGCTCGTCTCGCCTAGGCGAGAGTAGCAGAGTGCTCACTGCCACGAGAACTCGCCTAGGCGACCAGCCCACGTTCTGAGCGACGCCTTGTCTCGCTCAGGCGAGGAGGTCTCGCCTGAGCGAGAATTCGTGAAAAAAAAACCTGTTGCTTATCTCGCCTGGGCGAGAGTCCGCTGCGTCAGGAAGGCCAACGTCTCGCCTGAGCGAGTTTGCGAATGGGTGGCATGTTTTCCTGACTGTTTGGGTGCTTCATTGTATTTATTGGTCAGACTTTTTCCTCCTAAAAATGATGTACGTGTTTATACTTGGGTGTGTGGATTTTTATGAACGAAATTGGCATGCTTGGTATGAGATTGATCATGAGTTTGTGGCTTCGTGATGTTTTAACATGAAAATTGGATGAATGACCAAAAAGAGGTGGGAATTGTATGAGAAACATGATTATGATGGTGAGATAGGCGTAATTCCATGAGTCCCATGGGGAGACTTCATGGTGGCGTGTAGTGTATATATTAAGATAAGGATTCAAGTAAGGATCGCATCCCGAAACTCTAAAGGGTCAGTGAGTCTCAGGTAGAGAAATCTGACTCAAGTAGTGAGAGTAGCGGGAGGCCCTAGTCTTTGGCAGGATAATGGCCTTAGACGCTTAAAGGCTAACCTTGTGAGTGGTAGGGTGAAACCCATTGGCAATGGCTTTGCAGAGCAGTAGAGGCCACCACAAGTGCAAGCGTCCAGTGAATCCGATCTTAATATATGTATCCGGATAATTGAGTCATAGTGTCTTGCTTGTTTGTCATACCATGAATTATGTGCCTCTGTGTTGTATGTCTGGGAATGTTTATGCATTTATTCCTTTATACCATGATAAGTATCGTATTGCACTAGCTTACCCTTGCATGTTGTGTTTGTTTCTGTTATGTTTTCTCTCTTGCGATGATCACCTTCTGGTGGGAGCAGAAGAGAGGGAGGTTCGAGATGGACCAGGGAGACGCAGCAGTGCAGCTTAGATCTTCTTGTCTGGATGTCTTAGGAGTAGTTTCATGGCCATGAGGCCTTTTGTATTAGTTGCCTTGAGGGCAACCCTTTTGCAAGACTGTTAAACTTTTAGACTTGTGTTTTCTTATGGCACGGTTGTATGTCCAGGTTTTCCTCTAAGTACTCCTATGGATGACTGTACTAGTTACTTTTCGTACGTTTCATGTTGATCTGGTTGGTTCTCGTTATCAAGGTTGTGATGATGCTTTATTTGGTAGAGTAATCTATTAAAATGGGACGTCACAGAAACTTTATGGAAAATTAAAATGAGAAAAACTTAATTATGACTATATATAAATTTCGTAAATTTATGAAATATTAAAATTATTTATTTCAAATATATAAATATGGAAATGTTACATTCTCGTGTTATTACAAGTTACAAAACAAAAACAACTCTTGAATGTATTTATTTTACAGATTTACAGATTAAAAGTATTTTGTTTTGGGAAGTGAACGTGAAACTGTTACATTCTTGTGTTTTTAAAATACTTACAAAAATTATCTTGGGCTACCTTATCATGTTTTCTAATGATAACTTTACAAGTTTTGAGAAATTCTCTGTTATAGGGCCTTTTGGCTTGCGTGGATTCGTTATATTGATGGATGTAGTTGTGCGGATTTGCAGGATCTGACTGTGTTCGTTTAGAAGAATTTGCTAGAAACTGGAGATGCAAATTTGAGAGATGGTTATCTCACCAAAAGAGACATTTGCATGGATAAGTCGGTGGTTTACCATAATGTTTGTGTGTAATGTGGCGATGCATAAGTAATGAAATCGGTTATGGAATCGATTTCAGTGTGAGCGAATGTGTGCGTGTTACAGAATCAATTATAGAACTTGTCTCATGGTATGCTGTGTGTTTGTTTATATATGTGTTAGTTTATGTAAGAGGGATGGAATTTCATAACTGATTCCATGTGTGTATATTTGATTTATATATGTGTTAATTTATTTACGAGTGATGGAATCGTTTTCATACTGATTTTATGTGTATATGTTTGGTTTATATGTGTTAGTTTATATACGAATAATAGAATCGGTTCCACACTGATTCCATGTGTGTGTGTGTTTAGTTTATTGTATGTGTTAGTTTATAAATGAGCGTTGAAATCAATTCCATTATCAATTAAATGTGTGCGTTTGATTTTCATATATATAAAACAATAAATAATGAAAGTAATAAATAGTATTCATAATATTAAATAACAACATATTAGTTTTAATTATAAAAATAAAATAATAATTTAATATTTTTAATTTATTAAAAACAATTTATCTATGATCAATCAAATTATTTTACAAATTTTCACCAATTTCACTCATAAATCCTAGGGGTGGCAATGCGGGCCGGCCCGCCCCGTTTAGGCCCGCCCCGCATAAGGCCCGCACATCGCGGGCCGGCCCGCCCCGCCCCGCACATTTTATGCGGGCCGCATAC
>Ga0214545_1002176_pt1 | contig 37746 bp, 22 predicted proteins | sample CNSS4metaG_FD_160064 | JGI IMG/M metagenome (GOLD analysis project Ga0214545, IMG submission 160064) | Root nodule microbial communities from cowpea collected in UCLA plant growth center, Los Angeles, California, USA - CNSS4 | ecosystem: Host-associated > Plants > Roots > Nodule | place: USA...
TCTAACTTTTTATTGTTAATTTTTGAAAAAAAAAAAAAACAGAAAAGTTCTTTCAAATTAAGAGTGAATTAGTAAGGAGTAAAAGACAAAGTAAAAAAATACCAACAAAGAAATTTTTTTTATAGCACACAAAAACTAAAAAAATGTTATTTTGTGTTACTTTCAAACTATTATTACAATATATCAAATAGCAGTAAAGTCCAACAACTTTTCAAACTATTATTGCAATACTAATGAATTTTTTTATGACCAAGTAAAACGTTATCTACTTCTTTGGGTCAATTTATCGAACACCTTTAATTCTAGAAGTAAAGCTTATCCACCTCTCATAAATTTGAAAGTCAATGTGAGCCTAAGGGTGCTAAATATGGAAACATACGAGTCAAACTTGGGCAACGACCATCCACGATTAAATTAGTTTAATATTATTTCAGCGTAGTGCTTGGCTAACAAGCAAAGTGAATTATTTTATCCGTTTCACATAAACAAAACCACAAGAATCTTTTTATGCAAGTATTGTTTACACATGAAAAGAAAGAAAAAAGAATTGTTTTCTTGAGACCAACAAAGATATATAGTGGAAGGATATTTATCTGTTATCCATTAATTATGTTTTGTTGCCTGATTTTAGGTCTCATTCACTTTTCTCAATGAAGTTCACAAAATCTACATACTTTTTAGTTTCCATCTGCATTCATATTTATGTTTGTTGAAGATGTATTTACCATATAAGGTAAATTTACATTACATAAGTAATCATAGTTTATAACTCAATTTTATAAAACCGAATAAGATAACAATGTAGAATGAAACATATGAGTTCATCTGCATATCTTTAAAAAAAAAGTGTAAGAGAAATTGAATATTTAATATTTTAGCCGTTAGATTTATTGTATAATTTGTAATTCGTAGGAAAAAGTGTGGAATTGATCGAGTATTTATATTAATTTAATTAAATAAAAATAAGGATGTTAAAATTTTATACCTTAATACTTTACATGTTATAACTGGATAGGAAATTACAAATAAATAATACCTGTGCGAGTTGGCTTGCAAGCTTGCGGGTCAAATATTATGTGAGACGGACTAGAGAAAATAGTTTGTATTTCTTATGCAGAACAAGTAACCTGACATGTTTTTTGCAGGTCAAACGTGAGACGGACCAAAACCGGACAGGTCAACCTGTATTCTCATTCCAAAATTTAATTTCACTTCTTATGATATCAAAGCAATATAAAATTTATTCTAGTGAGATTTATTATATGTTGAACATAGTGTGACACCTACTATCGAAATATTGTTGGATCATCCATTAATATACAGTATCATATTTAATATATATATATATTATATATATATATATATATATATATATATATATATATATATATATTTACATAAATTTACATAAGTATATTAAAAATCTTTAAGACGAATTTACATATAAAAATAAACATCTTACGACCTAATCTTACGACCTAATTTTATGTTAAATTTTACGGTTTATTTTTAACCGTGTTATTTAAGTTAATATTTAAAACATTAAAGTTACTTACGAAAAAACAAATGAAAGTTGAACGTCTAAAGATGTTGATGAAGTACCAAAATAGTGAAGACACCATGATTCGCAACAAAATATTGGGTCAGCATTATTTATATAAGAAGTATTAAGTTTCTCCCACAACATTTTATTGATTAATATGAAGTTTAAGCACGTGTATGCACATCTTAGATAGTGTATTCTGTATAATAATACCATTTTCTATTTGCTTGAATCTGAAGAACTTGATTAATCAACGCGTTACCTCGGTGATTGACTTCTAGAAAAAAGTTGAATGAGTCTCTAATTCATACTATATTCTCTTTGGCTCACAAACCATGCATTGATAAAAACTCCTACACAATGTTTATTTGGTGCATAGTTCTCGTACTGGAATAAACTATGGTATATTTCTCATCTTGTTCAATGTAATATAAAAATCAATATTTCTCCATCCTACACTTTCTTTACCAAGAGAAGAGAACTAAAACATTAGGTACCTCAGTCAATCACTACATCTCGGTTAATAAATGGTCAATTTACAATTAAATTAAAGAGCAAAAAATCCAACATATAATCTAACAATAACTAATTTATTAAATATATAAATATTAAAATATATATATATATATATATATATATATATATATATATATATTCTTTTATCCATATACTTGATTATTCAATTATTAATTTATTTAAAATAAAAGAAAATATTCAATTATTTATTTTGTTAAATAAATAAATAATTTTATTTATTTATTAAAGAATAAAATTAACAAATTAAAATATGATCACAGAAAAAGTAACATTTTCTCTGTATAAATATAATAGTATAGATGTTTAATCGAATCAATCCAATCTAAATGTATTGTATTAAATATATAAAACAATCGAAAATTAAGATATGTTTAAATGAGTTAATTCACTTTATAGACGTTAAAATGAGTTTAAACATATAAGTCAACCTTACTTTCATCTTTCATGTTTAAGTAATTTGAAAAAAGTTTAATTTTTTTTATTTTTTAATGTGAGTTAAATTAAACTTGATTTGTTTAACCCATAAGTTAAATGTGATTACAAGTGAGTTGATTCATCATCCACTAACAATAATTCTTATCACTGTTTACATAACTTTTTTATTACAATTATTTACTATTTTTAATTATAAAGGTTGATAACTTGATCTTTTTAGAAACTATAATATTTGAATGGTGTAAATGTTCATTTTACATGTTTGCCCATACACTTTGATTTTTCATTATTATATTTATAATATTTAATAACCCAATATGGTTCACAATCCGGTTCACAATCTATAATATCCTCGTTATCTAGAATAACAATAAATTTAAGAAGAACATCGTGCATTGATGGGTGGTGAGATCCTATATTAACTATCATGTTCGTTGAGATATTCATAGGTTTTTGCATGATTTATTCTTTTATGAATTGCTTAAAAAAGGAGGTTTATCAAAACTCAAAATCTAATAAATCGAATAATTGAAAGTTACTCTTCAATTTAACGTTTTGTCAAATTGGTGCATGTTGATTATAATGTTATAAATAGGCCTACATTGATTTTAAATAAATATATAAACAGAGACAAGAAAACATCTTTAAGTGAGTTGATTCACGACCTTGTGGAGACCAAGCTGAGCTACAAAATTTTTGACTTACCAAAAAGTAAATCAAATCAAAATTAACTCATTCTTATCTTAACCCGTAATGAGTTGACCCATATTAATCAAACTGATTGGCTTTGACTCTATTAACTTATCCTAAATAAGATAAGTTGAGACAAATCAATTCATTTTAATTGTACAAGGATAAATTTAAACATTTGAATAATAAAATATAGGTTAAAATGAATTAAAATAAGTTCACTCGGTTTTAATTTAATTTGTATAAGTAGACATGTGTGCCGATATGAGCTCCTAACCTTGTGTTTGAATAAAGAATTTTATAAATTCCAAGATATTCAAATGTATTGTTTGGATAAGGCATTTCAAAATCAAATTTAGTTCATTTTAATTTTCTTGTTTAGATAAAATATTTCAATTACCATCAAATTCCAAAAACTATTTAAATATCAAATAATTGTCAAAATACGCACACACACACACGCACACACACACACACACCCACGCACGCACTCACGCACGCGTGCGCGCACACACACACACAACACACACACACGCACACGCGCACACGCGCGCACACACACACACGTTAATCGAACCCAGGTTGAGTCAAGTGTGTTTAGACCTATGTTAAGCTTAGCGGGCTTGAGGCACGATCAAGCCAAATTAACCGAACCCAAATTGAGTTGAGTTGGCCCAAGCCTGGTCAAGTCAAGTTGGTTCGAGCCTAGTCGAGTCCAATCAGTTCATGCACGATTGAGTCAAGTTAGTCAAGTTAACTCGAGCTTGATCAAGTCAAGTTGACCTGAGTTAGCTGATCAAGTCGAGCCAAGTTGGCTTGGGATCAAGTCAATAAGATCCAAACCAAGCCCATGTCAAGTAAAGTAGGGCATGCCAATGTTCACCTAAGTCATAATGGTCAACCAAGTTGGACTGGGCTCAAGTCCGATCAAAACTAGGTTGAGTCTATTATGATCAAACCAAGTCAATTTGAGTCTACGCTAGTCTAGGTCGAGTAGAGCCTGTCCCAACCTAGTTCGAATCAAGTTGGCCTAAGTCGAGTTGCCTTGAGCTTTATTGAGTGAATTCGGCCTACTCTAATAGATCTGAGTCAACTTAGACGTAGGTCAAGTTAAGTCAATATTGGACATAGTTGAGCTGAGTTAACTGAGATCCAAGTTAGGGTAGTCTTTTTGTCAAGTCAAGTTGAGTTAGACCTAGGTAGGACCGAAAGAAATTGTGTTAGGTTTGGTCAAATCGAATTGAGTTGAGACATCAAGGTCATGCCAAATTGAGTTAAATCAATCGAAATCGGTTGAAACTTAAGTTAACCCAAAATACGAAAATTAAAATATAAATTTGAGAATAAAAAAAATTTCAAATTCTTATTTTCTTTTGGGGTAAAATTTGAAATTCTTTACTTTTAAATAATCCAATTATTTCAACAAAATTCGACAATTTCAACTTTTTTAAAACTTCTACCGAAAGAACGTAATTAATGACAAAATATTTCAAATTTTAAAAAAATAATAATAAAATCCTATCCAATCCAAACGCAAGGTAAGGATATTTTAAACCCTTCGTGCGTGTTGTCATTAAGGCAATAAATAGTTCACAAGCTTCACCAGCAAGAAAATCACCTCAGCAATTACGCAACACCAGTTAGTGAACCAAAAGTCATCACTGAGATCAGCAACTGCCACTTCCATTAATTATCATTACATAACCCGTGAACTCTGCATCGTCAATACCAGTCATGCACAAATTTAATTTAAATATTCATCCTTTCAAAAACAATATCAACCTTTCAAATTTGGACTTCAAATCTTCTCATTCGGAATTCCCTTCTCGAAGTAGCCACGAAAAAGAGCAGAGTCTACGTGTTCTTCATTCTCCACCAACGAACAACCACGTGGGACGTGTGATAACACTCAAAAAAAAAAAAAACACGCAAAAAGCCAAAACTATTGAAAGTTGAAATTCAAAAGACCAAATACAATTCCAACACCCTCCATCTCACACCCCCTTATATATAAACCCAACCATTCACCTTCCCACCCTTCAACCAAATATCTGCATCTCCAAAAACCTTCTCTGTAACCGTCGTTTCGGTTTTCTTACCAAACACCACACAAAACTCAACGCAAAACGCAGCACACTCACTAAAATGCAAGCCGTTTCGCGCTCACCTTCGCCCTCCGTGTTTAGGGATTCTTCTCACGAGTTCGCCGAGCCTTCTGGAAAGTTCGAACACGATTTCAATGCAAAGCTCAAAATCGATGAACACAAAAACGAAGAAGAGCACAACGAAGGTGAGGTAGAAGAACAAATCGAAGACGAAGAAGAGGACGAGGAGGAATTCAGCTTCATGCTTGTCAATTCCGACGGATCGCCGATCTCCGCCGACGACGCCTTCGACAACGGCCAGATTCGTCCGTTGTTTCCGATTTTCAACCAGGATCTTCTCTTCTCCGATGATTACGACGGCGGCGTCCATCCGCCGCTAACTCTATTCGTCGAACATCCGGAAGAGTCTCTGTCGCCGTCGCCGTCACCTTCGGAGACGGACAAACTTATGACAGCCCCGCCGCCGGAGGGATCTTACTGCGAATGGAATCCAAAGTCTGCGGTGAAGAGCAACTCCACGGGATTCTCGAAGCTGTGGAGATTCCGCGAGGTGAAACTGCGGAGCAACAGCGACGGGAAGGACACGTTCGTGTTCTTGAACCACGCGCCGGCGGCGAAGCCAGCGGAGAAGGCGAGAAACGTGGTGGTGAAGAAGGTTGAGGTGAAGAAGGGGAAAACCGCAGCGTCGTCTGCGCACGAGAAACATTACGTGATGAACAGAGCAAGGAAAGAGAACGATAAACGCAAGTCCTACTTGCCGTACCGGCAAGATCTGTTCGGGTTCTTCGCCAATTCCCACGGATTGAGCAGGAATGTTCATCCTTACTGAGAATCATTTTTTTCTCATCTCATTGATTCAAAAATTTTATTGATTTGTACGTAAATAATTGTTTGAAGTTCTCCAACCTAACTAGGAAATTAATTATCTCTTTGCTATAGTGTAATTATAATTTAATTAATGTTCTAGAGTTCAGATTTTTGGACTTACTATATTTTTTCGTGGAAAGAGATAACAACCAGCAATATTATTTTTCTTTTGTGCCTGCCGACGATACTGTTTTTCGTTAACGATTATAATAAGCAGAGAATTGCAATGAAGATAGGTAACTGTTTAGAAGGACACATTATAATTTATTTGAGGATATTTGTCTCAACCACTTAAAGCAGAGACATAATAAATATGAATGATCTGTCGAAAACGTCGGTGGATCCACCCTCTGCATGCAGCATAAATGTAAACACAGAACCATCAGTGACAACCCCAATGGGAAATACACAAACTTTGACTTCCAAAAACATTAATTTTCGTTTTTTATTATAATTCTCAGAGATTACCCGCGCACCTAAACTAATTAATAGTGATGTGTACCTAAACATATCTGCAAATATGATAATAATTTGTTCTGTCTAACCATAGAATTATATATTTATTTTTTATAAAATTTAATTGGTACTTAATGCTTTTGAAGACACAAAACAAGACCAAGAGAACGCACACACAGAGCAATATCTTTGCCTTTCATTTCTTATAGAGCAGAAACTGAATTTGGAAATTTCAAGTAAATGTCGATGGTGGAGAAAAATTAATGTAAAAATCATTTTTTTTTTTTAAATAAGACATCCCATGAAAAGTTTTGAGATGAATAGTTGAAATTATTGAGATTACTTAAATTATTGAGTTTAAAAACTCTTAACCCTTCTTTCTCTACTTCTGTCTTCTTTTTATTTGTCTCTTCTCACCTTTCCTCTCTTGTATACTCTGCTTTCAACTATAAATAAACGAGAAATTTCAGATCTCTCTCCCTTTCTTTTAGAATCTAAGTAAGTTTTTATAGAATAGTTTTTTTCTAGATATCTACGGATGCCTTAAGTAATATTTATTAATAAATTATTAGTCAGAAAATCTTGTTAATATTTAATAAAGAGACTGGTGAAGAAGCTTTATTTATTTTTTTATCACAACGAAAGTGTAAGTACTTTATTTAAATTAATATATCTTTCCACGAGTGCATATATGATATAATAGTTGTTTATGCGATAAAATTATTTGCATATGACAGTACAATCGTGGAAGTTGCAACAGAAGAAGCGAATCACGATACGCGGATATGACGTCACCTATGATTCTTCTTGTGTTGTGAAAGGAAGAAGATTCCAATCTTCATGTAGGACATGCTTATTTCTCAAGTAACAAGCAATAGGAAATAACAACCTAATTACCTCCGAACTTTTTAAGAAACTCGTCCATAACATGAGGGGTAGGATGCGTACTTTGAATGCCTATGTCAAAAACAATTATCTTGGTGCATTATTGTTTACGCGTCCCAAAATAATTTATCCGTGTAAGTTCAAAGCTACAAACATGTACCTTTTATAAGGGTTTTCTAACCTATGTATCGGGATATTCATTAAGAAATCAAGAGTGAAAAAGAAAATGTTATTGATTACCTCCTTGGTTTGGTTTCGGTTAGGCAAATCTAAAGTATCCATTAAGTCATGTCTGGAACTAATAACACAGATTTAATATGATAGGTTGGATCTAATAGTTTGTAAATATATTTTTTATTAAATATTTTTTTTAATTATTGGTTAAAATTATATTTTAGTTTTAAATTAAAGTATGTGTCAATTTCGTTTTATATTTTATTAAAGATTGAAAAATGCCTTTAGCAGCAAATGACCACTTTTATGTGACAAACGGTGTTCAGTAGTGAATTACAACTAAATGATCATGTGACTCTATATTATAGTATTTTACGTTTTCTTACAATTAATTACACAACTAAATGATTTGGACCTTGGTTTGATCTAACTTGTGTGATGACTTATTGCAGAAACTTCAACCTTCTGGAATTCAAAGTGAACTTAGTGAATGAATTCTGTGACAAGGAGCTAGAAAGCAAATAAATCTTCATTAAATTATCATTAATCTTTCAATTTAATGTGTACTGTTGGAATCCAAAATAAGTATGAACATGCAAGAGGGTACAAAGCCGACCTTATTACATTAGACAAAACGTAATTATTGTGTATCAGGATTCTTCTTTCAGTACACTTGAATCTGTCATATTATACAGTGTTGTATTCAATGTCAATTTTATCGCAAATCAAAGATTTCAAACCTTAGATTAGAGTTTCTGTACACATTGGAGCAGTGCTCATACACAGGGTTGCCATTATCTGGTTCTTTGTGTGGATGAAATCCTGTCTCCTTGCAATTTTTCAGAATACTCATTCCTTCAGGGTCGGCTATACGAAATAATCCACAGCTCCTGGACAAAATTACTAAATTTTAGTTTCCAGATATCTTATCATATACCATTTCTGGTAATTGGAATTAGGCTTGTTATTGTGCTTAAGGAGAAGCAGGCACAAGTACTTTTAGAATTCAGATTTTCTACTGGATTTTGTTCTATTTTTCTTTGTTGAGTATTAAAAATACAATATGTTAGTACTTTAAGAATTTTTTAATGTGATTTAAAGTTTTAAAATCAATGGTCATCGTGATATTTTGAAGACACAACATAGGAACAATAGGTTTAGGATTTATAATAGGTTTTTTTTTATAATCCAAATCAGATTCAGAGGAACATATAGTCTGGTTTTGTTCAAAATATCTTACATTCATTCACCTTCCTCATTATCTAAAAATGAAAGTTGGATGCAATTATTGGAGTAAGGAATTACTTTTAAAAAGAGAAGGCAAGAAAAGAAGATAGAAAATTTAAGTACAATACAGTAGGTAGACCTTAATTTATCATTTGGTGCCAAGACAATGGCAAATGCCTCAGGAATCATCATCTGATAAAATAACACCAAACTGTGAGTTCAAAATTTGTCTGGAAAAAGAAAATAGAACGAGACTATACTTAGAGTAAATATCCATTCAAGTTTAAATAGTTTGGTTGGTTATAATTATCACCTACAAACCATTTTAAGTTCTTTTGTCAAAGGAAAACTTTTGTAATTGTACTTTCCTAATACACACATATACAATCCAACTTCACAGAAAGAATTAAGTATCCACATGTTGCCATCATATAAAGACTACAAATTATATTTGAATATGTCAACTATTTAATGCAACCATGGTGCAAATGAAAACTTCGATGATAAAAGTAATATGTATTCTTAAAGGAGATCATAGTTTAAATGCTGATACAAGGAGACAATAGTTGAACAAAGAAATGCTTTTACAAGAAAAATGCAGATTCACATATCATAATTAATAACAAAAATACTTGGATCAGTCACCTGGTAGGAATATTGAGTGTGAAGATCGACAGATGACATGAAACAACTTTGAGAAGGATGAGTCTGAAAGTGTTCAGAAGAAAAGGGTTAGAGAAATCAAACCAGAAAAAAACCTCTACTCTTAATTAGCATTAGTGAAAAGATAGGAAGACATACATGAATCCATCCAACAGGATAAAGGGATCTTTCATTTAGAATTTTGAAAACTTCCTCCTCATTTGTAGCTTGACACTGTGATTCAGTTATCAAGTTAGCAACAAAAACAATTAAGAATAAAATCATGCCCTCTTGGAAATATGTACCAAAATATTTTAAATCCATAGGTGAGAGGAATGTAAGGCTGAGATCCAGATACTAACAGAATTCGAAGCAGATTCCTGCTTTGGTATAATCAGAGTAGTCATATAGAGGGTTCCCTTCTCCTGGAAAATTGAAGGATATGATCATGTAGCAGTTTCAAATTCTGTAATGCATTTGATCAAATAAGGCTCTTCATTTCTTTTCCATAACACACCATCTTGCAGATCTAAATCTATTAAATACCATTAACAAATAATTGAAAACAATCATACAAGATATAAAGTACTAACAAATAATCTTGCATATTCAAAATGTACACAAAGACACAAAATAATGAGTGATTCTGCAGGAGGTATGACTCACTGCTCTTTAGTGGAAATGTTCTGATAATAACATAATCTATTAGAGCTAGATAATCTGATGTATACAGTCAATTAGTAATAAATTCTTTTAAAAAAAGTGATTCTAGTGATTATGTTTAGATATTTTTTAAAACGTGGAAGCTAATTTATGTTTGCTTACAATATTTTCTTTTAAAAGAAGCAGCTAATTTTGCGAGAAGCTAAGTTTTTCAAAATATTTTCTGATTCAGTTTTATATTCTATTAGCTTCCCATTATCTTGATAAGTTGAGACTAATACCTGCAAAAATGAAAAAAAAAGGTGCTTATTTTACAAGAAAAATGATAACACACATGCTCAATATCTATGTATTTTCTTAAGAAGTAAATTTTAAACCTAATTCAACCTCACAAGATTTACTTATAAGATGAAATTTACATCTACTTATATATTATTAAATCATGTTATTTTTAGTCAATTTAGGACTTCCAATACACATCTCTCATGCCGAGGCATATACAGTCATTGTCAGACTTCCAACAATATTCATACAGACTCTATGATGACAAGCCCAATACAACGAAGCTATGGTTTTACAATGATTCTTACAAGATAGGCACCAAGTATACCACAAGTTTCCAAATCTTTTTCTGTATTTTCTTTAGCAAGATCTAGAAAGTCCTCCATCAACCGCATTGACTGGAAAACACAAAACGAATACTTATTAAACATAAGTAATCTGCAAACGTCAACGGTCTCTATGATGTTCATCACATAAAGTATCAGTCCAGCAGTGTCAAAAATTTGAAAATAGACAGTTTTGAAGTTCAGTGAGATAGGTTCAGAAATGCATGAGTGGTTCTTAGTTCTTACAATATGAACATCCCGCATGCTCTTAGATGAGGTTGACTCATTATCTGATTTTGAGGATCCATCACCTGAATTAAAAACTGTAACATGAGAACTTTGTGCATCTTGAGGCACTTTCTCCACAAAACACAAGGCAGGGGAAGGCCAGGACTGAGTTACTTTGTGAAGCATGAAGTATCTGTTGGCTATGTTAGAAGCACTTGGTTTACAAACCAATGAGCAGCAACTCAAATTTCTTAATTGGAATGATGAACCCCCAGATGGATCCACATCATCAACACTCATGCTGCATTTAATCCGTGCAGAACCAATTAATATTGTACGTTAAGATATTATATTCTATGTTTCTAACAACACCTACAATCTGTGCAGGCTTGAGGAAGTTCTGGGAAACTCGGAAAAATGATTCTTAAACCCTAAATCCTAAAAAGATGAAGTACGAAGTAGAAGATGTTGAATATTATATTCTTACCTTTGAAAACTGCTCTCTGCAACATCACAGTTTCTAACCTGCCATAGAAAGTCCTATAAATGATAAAGTTCACCAATTGCAAGTTAAAAAGGAAAAAGGGGGTTGGAGGATGTGCAGCCTTTACCTTCTTCCTATTACTTACATACTGTTTTTCATCAGACCCTTTGTACATCTGAGAGATCAATAGTTGAACAATCAAATTGTAAATTTTGAAGATTAAAAAACGCATAAAAAGTAGAGAATCATATACTTTATCTTCTTTTTTACATCAAACCCAAGTACTTTTTCTTCTCCTTTCTCAGCCCAGGGGTAATCCCTTCGCGAGCAGCAGAAATCAAACCTAGGCACTAAAAGGTTGCTAATTACGAGATCCAGATTAAACCACCTTTGAACAAACAAAATAATCTCGTGCAACGCAATAAAAAAGAGTGACTAGAAAGAAAAAAAAAAGGTGTTCTGCAGATTTTCAACTATAAATGAATTGCGAAAACCCTCTATTTGCAAAATTATTCAGTTTCCCAACCTTTTTTTCTTGTAAAGATGATCAAATCCATGTTTTCTTTCATACAGATTTACCCTTCTTCTTGTTTCAGCTAAAAAATCTGTTAATTTGTTTCTGGCACTCTGGTATAGCAGATGAAACTAAGGGAAGGGATCAATATTTGGTACCTTGTTAAGTGAAGTTTTCCTTTGATCAACTGAGAGGAGATTCGGTTGCTGAGATGCACGTGCACCTTTGAGAGAATCTGCCACTGAATCAACAATAAATATCAATCTTCTTAGACAATGCAAATATATTTCTTAATTTCATCTGAGATTTTCAGAAGACCTTACATATCTTGAAAATTGTATTATGTGGATAAATCTGAACTGTTGGGTAGCAAACTGCTCAACATATTGTTTGTTTGGGCATATTGATTGTTTGGTTTCAAGACAAGATGATACCTTTTAAATTGTCAGACTTAATTATCTTGTTGGATTCGGATGCATTTAAAAAATTTCACTCAAGTTTTTATTAAATTTTTATCATGCACACAGCCTTTAAAATTTTAAAAGTTTTTAATTAAATTTTTATTGTTAGATTTTTCTGTTATTAGATGACATGACAGTTATCTCGTTATATCACTTCGTTGAACAGGTGATGAATTTAACTGCAGTTATCTTGTTAATTTTTGTTATTTATATGACATTACAGTGATCTTGTTACATATTCTTTATTTTGGAAAATGATACTTTAACTAAAGTTTTTAACCCATTGAGGTGTCAGTGGTACGTGAAATTTTTTAAATTGTTTTTGAATTAAAAAAAACAATTGCGATAATTCTGAGACGTTTTTGACGAAGTGTGGCAGTGGATAAAATATTATGGGGCCCGCGTGTGTGTGGGGAAATCAAATGTACTAACGAAATCCAAAAATTTGATTCCTTCAATTTTCAGAAATCAAATCCAAGCAAGCGGTGTCGAACACATATTCCAGAAGCGGTGGTGGTTTCACGCAACCAACTTACAATCTTCTACAAAAAATCCGAATTTGGTGGCAGAATTTTTCAGGTGGGATCTTGTTGTGGTGTTTGTGCACTTGCCCGTTAGTAAGAAGAACGGAACCCTTGTACAAAAATTTTGAACTTGGGAACAGAATAAGATGAAGAAGGAGATGTGGAGTGAAAGAAAAGAAGAGCACGACCTCGACGGTTCGTTTTTCAATGCAAGTACGTCTCCAACAATCCTCAATCCTAATCCTAAACATATATCTAAAAACTTAAATGGCATAATTATAGAGTTAAGTAAAAAGTTACCTCTTTTTTCTATTCATAAATTACATAAAAATTAAGAACATTTCGACTTATCTTAACAAAATTATTCAACAAAGTGAACCACCAAAATGGTGTTCTTTCGATACATAACTTTTGCTCCACACTTAAGGTGTTATTCAATAAACATAAATATGTCGTCCTACAAGAATGTCTGAACAAAATCTACAAAATAAAATAACACAACCAATATTTACAATTGATTCTTTCAATTCAATATGAATAAACATTGTATCCTAAAACTAACTTACTTCAGTACTATCACTGAATCCTCTCACGTCACTACCTTCACTCCCCTCACTATTATCACTAACATTGCTATGTTCACTCCGCCCACTATCTTCACTCATGTCTTGTAAACTGAAATAAGAACCACATTAATCAAATCTATTCACAACAATCAAAACTTGAATAAGAAAAGAATCAAATAAAATCGCATATTACAACACAACATCCTACATCATTAAATCATCAACACATTATGAAATATAACTAATCAATTCCTACCCAAAATCGACAAACTTCCAACCAACAACAACACAACTAACAATGTACCCCAATAACTGCAACGGGACCAAGAACGAACCAACCAACAACAACTACAGAAGAAATTATGTATTGTTCCACCTTCCAGGTCAATGGTTTGCATAAAAAAAGAAACATTATAATGCTTTAGCTGCTTGTCTAATTTAATACGACGAACATGGCATTCATAAAAAAAACACCACTAGTCAGTTTTCGACCCACCAACCATGAAGGGCTTTCGAGGGTCCACGAAGGGTTTGCGACCGACCCCAAATTTTTCCTAACCACCACAAACTGTGAATCTTGTCTCATACCACCCACGCTTCACACTATACCATTCATTTCAAGAATGCTATGGATGAAAGCACAAGGTTTCCGCTTCAATACTTGCGTTGAAAACGAACCGCCGATGTCGTGCTCTTCTTTTCTTTCACTCCACACCTTTTTCTTCCTCTTATTCTGTACGTAAGTTCGAATTTTTTGTACAAGGGTTTCGTTCTTCTTACTGATGCGCACGCGCACAAACACCACAACAAAATCCCACCTGAAAAAAATACTATAGCCTCCTTCTCTTCTTTTCTTCCGCTACCCAAGTGGTTGTCGTTCTTCTTCCGCTACCAAGTTTGGATTTTTTGTAGAAGATTATGAGTTGGTTGCATCAAACCACCACCGCTTCTAGAACATGTGTTCGACACCGCTTGCTTGGATTTGATTTTCTCACGCGCACGCGGGCCTCACAATACTTTACCCACTACCACACTTCGTCAGAAACGCCTTAGAACCGCCAAATCACGACTGTTTGTTTTAATTCAAAAACAATTTAAAAAATTTCATGTACCACTGACACCTCAGCGGGTAAAAAACGGGTTAAAAAAGTCAGGTTAAAGTATCATTTCCCATTTAGAAAATGATACGTTGTTAACTTATCTTACAACATTACGTGATGATAGTGATTTTTTTTATTTAATTTTTAATGGAAGTAGACGTTGGCTAAGGAAGGGAATGGTTTGAAATCAAAGATCGTTTGAACAAAAATGATTATGTGGAAAGCTTTGCAGTTCAACTTCCTCCTCCTTCTTTTTTCAACCTTTTGTCTTCTTCAATCTCACGAGAGAGTGTTGAACCTCTATTTCTCTGGAAAACCCTTTCATTATTTGTTTCTCTTCTTGTTTTTGTTGTTGTTGTTGTTCGTCTTAACGGTATGTGTATACTGATTGAATGAAAGCACCATTGGTTCGTCGTCTGTATCCATTGATGTGGAAATGAGTCATTTTTTGTTGGAACCCTACTATTGAAAGGTTGTTAAATGTTATGGAAGCTCGGTTTTCGTAAGTTTTGAAATCCCTAAACATAATTTTAATTTTGTTGGGTCTGCTTTAAATTGAGTTTTTTGTTGTTGCTATTTGTGTGTCGTTCGTAACACAAGAGTGGTATTGGTTGAATGGCTAACTTTAGTCGAATTGTTTTTTGTTTCAAACCATTTCCTTCCTTAGCCAACGTGGACTTTTATTAAAAATTAAATGAAATAAAAAAATCACTACCGCGTAACTTTGTAAGCTCAACTATCAATTTTTGTACATCAACATATCATTTTCCTTTTTATTTTTTGAAATATGTTTTGTTTGTGCGATTTTGTTTGAAAAATATATTACATCTCATGGAACATACAATATTTCTTTTTTTTTCTTTACAATTTTATTAATTACATTTTTTTTTCTTTGTATTATCTTGCTCAAAAGATATATCGTATCTTACTAAATGTACAATATTTCACTTTTTTCCTTTAAAATTTTAATTATATATTTTTTCTTTGTATGAATTTGATCAAATGATATATTACATCTTAAGACATATAATGTTTAACTTTTTTTTTACTCTAATGTTTTAACTTATTCAATTTTTTTTATTTGTGCGGTCTTGTTTGAAAGATATATCATATTTCAAGAAACATATGATGTTTCACTTTTATTTCTTTACAATTTTAATTACATATTTTTTTTCATTGTGCGATTTTATTCAAAAGACATATCATATTTTACAAAAAATACAATATTTTAGTTTTTTTTTTTTTACAATTTTAGTTAAATATTATTGCTTTATGCAGGTTTGTTCAAATGATATATTAAACTTCACGAGAATATAATGTTTAACTTTTTTTACTTAGTTAACTTATTCAATATTTCTAAAGTTTATTCATATAGAACATAAATTGTAAGTTAACAGGAGAAACCAGAGAAAACAAAGATGAAATAAAACACAAAATAAAAATAACTATTTAATATTTATCATTGTATCATAGTTTGATCACGTAGCTCTTACAAACATAAAATCTAACAACGGATAATTAAGTGAAGGTTTAATAATGGTTAAAATTCAGTTAAATGTTATTGATACTATCATTGATATCCAACATTCTATTAGAAGTATGATACAATGCTTTATGCATGACAACTTTATAACCTTTGCTTCTATACTTCTAAGTATCAACAAATGCTAAAGTGGTAATTAGAACAATACAATTATTATTGTTCTATGTTTAAGATCTTATATGAAAGAGGTTGGTATAAATATAAAGTGGTTACTAAAGTGGTAAAACTTATTCTCATCACATTAATAAAACTTCTACTAATAACTTCACCGGTCATTAATGTACCAATTTAACCAATTAATTATATAGTTTTTCTCAGAAACACTTATTTTAAATTATTATTTTTGTTAACAATGTGATAATAAAATTAGATAAATATACCAATAAAGAATATAAAAAATGAAAATTAACTTTAACAAGATATGTAACTTTGATGAACTTTTAATCATGTTGTTGATTTGGTTTATACTTTTAATCATGTTCATACATCTACGTACACTTTTGATAATGTTTGCTCATATGATACACTTTTTATTGATGAATTTGAAAGTTGATACGACTGACTTGGATTTTTTCCCTGATTTACACATTAACACTACATTTAACTTTGATAGTAATGCAATTGCAGATTTAAGTGATGTTGTTTGTTTTTGTTCCTAAAACCACTGATATACTCTTATTGAATAAATGTGAGACAGTTGTAGTTGCTTTAAGCTATTCAAAGGTTCACAAGCTAGTTTCAAACATGCAAATCCTAACACTAAATAAAGTATTGTTGCAGTTGTAATGATATGGAAAAACAGGATGGCGCTCGTATTATTATTAAAAAAACATATATTTTTTGTTAATTTATTTTGAAATTTTTTTATTAGAAAACACTTAAATTTTGTTATGGATAATGGTTTATAAGAATTTGCTATCAATTTTTTTTAAAATATTTATACAAAACATTTTTGAAAAAAAAATTGTAAATGATATTTATGAATTTTATAATTTTGTAAGAATTAATTATCTATAAAAGAATTACTTGCTTATTAAAATTCGTATGAAAAATTAGTAAAAATAAGTTTTTTTTTTAAAATTTTATATAAACTTGCAAGAAAAATTCTATAAAATATAAAAAATTATAATAGTGGATGGAAATACTTTAATAGTGACATAGTAAATAGGATGATAGAGAATAGATTGTTTTTCATAAAAGTAAAAAGAAGAAAATTTGATTTGTGGCTAATATAGGATTAGTTATGTTGTTTTGGTTGTTTTTCCTCATCACACATTCCTTCAAGTGTGGGGTGAGGGGGTATAAATTTCATTTTTTTGTTCTGCTCATCTTTATCTCCAACTCCAAGTTTCTTACTAATATACTTAACCGTTACTAAAGTGGTAAAATATATTTTTTCATGTTAGTAACGTTTCTACTAATAACCAATAACCTGATTGGTTATTAGTGTATTAATTTGACCAATTCTTTCTATAATTTTTTTCACAAACACTTTTTTTAAATTATTATTTTTTTATTTACAATTTTAATTATATAATTTTTGTGTGCAATATTCTCTCACGTTAGTAATAATTTTACTAATAACCTGACTGGTTATTGGTGTATTAATTTGACTAATTCTTTTTACAATTTTTTTCACAAACACTTCTTTTAAATTATTATTTTTTTCTTTACAATTTTAATTACGTAATTTTTTTTGTGCAAATGATATATTACACTTTTGAGACGAATAATTTTTAACCTTTTTTTTTTTTATTTTTTTAACTTTTTGATTAATATTTTTTTTCTTTTTTTTTTTTTACTGTTTTAACTTATTGAATTATTTTTGTTTGTTCGATTTTGTTTGAAAGATATATGGCATTTCATAAAACATTCGATGTTTAACTTATTTTTATTTACAATTTTAATTACATATTTTTTTTCTTTGTGTTCAAAAAAATATATATATCACATATGACGAAACATACAATATTTCACTTTTTCTCTTTATAATTTTAATTACTTATTTTTTATTTGTGTGATTTTGTTTAAATAATATATTGCATTTCATGAGACATAATAAAAATAAGTATTTAATATTTGTCATTATATCATAGTTTCGTCACAAAAGTCTTACAAATATAAGATCTAATATCAGATATTTAAGTTAATGTTTAACAATAGTTAAAATCTAGTTAAATGTTAATAATACTATCATTGATATCCAAAATCCCATCAGAAGTATTATACATTGGTTGATGCATGAAAAATTTCTAACCTTTGCTTCTATGCTTCAAAGAACCAACAATGCTAAAGTGGTAATTAGAACAATAATGGTTGTTCTAGGTTTAAAATAATATAAAAAAGTGATTGGTATGAATGGTATTATAACATTAAAATAAATCTTACAGTTGCTCATATCATTATTATTAATAGATAATATTTATGATTTTGTTGTCACCAAGTGATTTCTTTATTATCTCCAAATTTTATACTAACATACTAAGTCGTCGGAGTTAAAATTGAAAGTTATGGTCATTAAAGTGATAAAACTTGTTCTCATCATTTCAGTTATGTTCTACTAATAACTTGTCTGGTTATTAGTATGTCAATTTGACCAATTTCTTTCACAAACATTTTTTTTAAATCATTAATTTTGTTGACAATTTGTGTACCTTTAAATAAGAAAATTAGTTTTATTCAAAAGATATATCATATTTTCTGGGACATACAATTTTTTTTTTCACAATCTTAATTATATATATTTTTCTTTGTGCAGTTTTATTCAAATAATAAATTACACCTCATAAGAAAAATAATTATTTCATATTTTTCATTATATCCTAATTTCATCACACAGGTATTATAAACATAAGATCTAAGGATGAATGAGTAGGTCAAGGTTTAACGGTAATTAAAATCCAGTTAAATTTCATAAGCTTATTATGCAATCTACATTAAATAATTCATAAATATTCAATTTATAGATGAGCATGCATCCTAGCCAATAAATTTCAGCATATTTTATTAATCACTTCTCTTTCTATTTTCATTGCATCACTCATCTTAAGTTATATTTTCATAAAATTATATAAATATTTAAAAATATATTTTATAAAATTATATAAATATTTTAAAATAATTTTATTAAAATATATAAAATATAAAAATATATATTTTATATAAAACATAAAAATATAAAATATATAATTTATATAAAACATAAAAATATAAAATATATATTTTATATAAAGCATTAAAATATAAAATATATTTTTAGATTTATAATTATAAAAATATGATTTTATAAAAATATAATTTTATAAAAATTATATAAAATCATAAATTATTAAATTATAAAATGATATAATTGTAAATCATAAAATTACGAAATTATAAAATTAAAAACTATAAAATTAAAAAATCATTAAATTATAAATTTATAAAATGTAAATTTTTAAATCATAAAATTATGTATTTTTATTTTATATTTGATAATTATTTAATTTTTAATTTTTTTTGTAATATTATATTTTATTAATTTATAATTTTTATTAATTTTAAGAATAATTTTAGATAAATACAAAAATAAATTCTTGATAGAGATTTATTTATCATTATGATAGTTTACAATATCATATTATTATGTGACAACATTTAAACAAAATGACCGTGCATGATGGATGTTAAGTTATACAAGTAACAGACACATCTAACACAGAAATTTAATTGAAATATTTTAAAATTTCAAGAACTCAACTTAAAATTTCTAAATTTACGAGGTATGTAAGACATCATTAATCCTATTTTATGTCATCATACTTTCTAATAAAACTAGACAAGAAACTCGTTGCAGAAATAAAATGCACACAAACAGACAAAGTTTCTAGTGCCTCAGTAGACAATAAAATTCTGAAAAAAAGAAGCAGAAGGCAAGAAAATATTATTGAAAGAGTGAGACATTCAGACAAATTGAACGAAACTATTTGGTAAATAACATTTGCAGTAAAACATGAAAAAAAAAATGGTTATTAATCTGCAAGGCCAAGACAATGAAATTTTGGCCAGTAGGAATAAAATAAAGTGAAATTCTGAAGGGACGACACAAACATCCATTACATGACAAATCATATTCAGAAAATATTCTTTTTGGTAGAAAAAAAAAGAAATTTATGCAAAGATGATGTAGCAAACACTGTTCTTCAATTGAGATAAGAAAGCAGTGTCCATTACAACCCCTGAGCTAATATTAACTCACCTTTCGCTTTCTTTATCATCTTTTGGTAAATAAGTGATTCTCTTCAAACTCATTTTTCATTCCTTCTTCCTTCTTTTTCTGTGCCCATTCTGCACTTTTTTCTTACCATTTCTTGGTCCACTATCTTTCTCTCATTCATTCACAGGTCCAAATCCTTCTAAAAATTAACTACCCTTTTGGTATTCTCTTTACTTTTCTCTTATAAATTTGTCAAAACTTTACCAATTTTCTGGTTTAATATGTACTGCATTTGGATTTGCCTTCAAAGTTTGCATTTTCCAACAAAGTGCTGTCATACCTTTTCAACTTTGAGAATGTGTATCAGAATTTTCAAACATGTCAAGTCCTAACTTATATTTTAGTGTGTAACTGTTATATATATACATGGTGTGATTGTTAAAATTTTACTGTTTTTGACCCCACAAGAAATGAATTAGTTTTGTGTGGTTCTTGAAGATGTTTGATGTGTGGCTTTTCATGTTCAGAAGATTGGTTTGTGTGTGTGTGACAGGAAAAAGAGGATTCTTGAGGACAAAGAGAAGCATGGCTGGTTCATTCAAAAAGTGTATGATGCTCTGTTGCACGGGCAAGGCTGTCTCGGTATGTTTTTCATTTATCAAAGATTTCATTAAATTTTACGTTAGTTTTTATTAATTTCTTTTATTAATTGGATATTTAAAAAATTTAATATTTTTTAACAAAGTTATTACTGTTTGAATTTTTCATTAAGTGATATAATTACTGTTGTATTATTTTCTTATCTATACGTCTTAATAAGTATAATTTTTTTGTAACTAATAAAATAATCGATGTAAAATAGGAAGTGATTTTTATTTATTTTAATGTTATTTTATATTAACTAAAAAGAATAATTTTCTTAATATATAAAATAAGATAATAAAGTGACGAGATAATATATTAATCATGTTATCTAATTAAAAAAAAGTTTAAGTAATACAAATTAATTAAAAATATAAAAAAAAATTAAATAGTTGAATAAAATTCAATTAAAAATATCTAAATTTACGACTATTTAATTCACATTTATTAAATTCAATTTCTTTGTAGCATATATAAAATAACAAATGTGCTTTTTATAAAAATTTGAAAGTTTTAACTATTTTCAAGAATTTTGACGATTCAAATTCAATGAAGGATTTACTAACAGTACTCAAAACCTCATTTTTACTAATATTTAGAATTTAACTAATTGATTTCTTGAAGGAATCTAATAAATATGATTATAATAGTTTTTTTTTTAAAAATACCTAACGTAAACTATGCCCTAAGTGAATTTAGGTTATTAGACATTACATGTATTAAAAATACAAAGGAACTAAAAAGATAAACCACATAATTTTTCTATTGTCAAATACTCGTCCTCTATCTACGTCCTTTATAGAATTGGCAATAAGGTCAAGTCCGGCGTCCGTTTAGACCTACTCTGCATTTGATTAATAAAATGTGAGTTGGACTGGCCTATTCCGTGTTAAAAATGTGGGCTAAAAAATTTGGTCTGTTTTGTATAAATGCGGGTTCGTGAGGCAGTTTGTTTTTTTTTATTTTAAAAAAAGAAAATTTTATGATAAAGTTTTTGATGTTCAACAAATTGAGAAATTTTAACAAATTCACAAAATTAAGCAAAAACTTTGAGGAGTTAGAAGATAAATTGATAATAACATTTTCATCATATTCATATCTTGACATACATGATGTATTCTTCAAATTTTAGCACATTAAAAAATACAACACTTGCCTTTTTCACACATACAAGAATTTGAAATGTTCAAACAGAAGTTCAGAAAGAAAGTAACCAATATACACAAGTGCAAATTTTTTTTTATGCGGATCGCAGGCCAGTCTGCGCGGACTGCAGGTTATACGAGCTAGCGAGCTCAATATCTCAACCTGTCCCATATTTTTTTGGCAGATCAGCCCGTCGAGCTAAGCCCACATTGGCATTTGTATCCCTTTACTTTCAAATAAAGGTTACAAACAAAAACCACTAATAGACATATGAAGATTTTCAACATAAGATTATAAAAATCTTAAGAAGTAGATTTTGAGCATAACTCAATATTATAAAATTGATTTATAAGGTAAGATTTGCATCTATTTATATGCTATAAATTAAATTTATTTTTAAGTTGATGTGAAACTTTTAACATGTAGACCTTTTAATAGAAAGAACGTATGTGTACTTTTACATTTAAAATATGTTTAGCTAAAACTAATTAATAATTTATAGTATTAATTCCAATATTATTTTAACTAATATTAATTTTTCAGTACACTTTTTTTCTAATAAATTATCTAATCTTAATTGTAATTAATTTTGATTTAGTTTAACTAAATAAGTTTAAATAAATTTCAATTTTAATTCTAATATTAGCTTTAATTTTATTTATTTGCGGTGCTCTAAAATTGTAGCCTTACTTTTAATATGAATTATAATATTAACTTAAATATCAAGAATTCTAATTTATAATCTTTAAAATTAACTTTAATTCAAATTACAAATCAAATAACACACTAATTAAAGACTTCTGCCACTAGTTAATACTTAAATGTAATTATTAACTGATAAAGTTTGTGATTGAACTAAAATAAAATAAATGAATAAATAATATAATATAATATAATATATAATCATTTTAAAGTAGTAAACAAATTATTTTTCTCAGTTTGTCTTTTCAAATTTGAACTTAAAGCTAAAATGAATTGTGGAGTCCATGAATGTTTTAATTTTCCTCTACTTAATAAAATTTCCATAAAGAATAATAATTCTGGAATATTAGTAATTGCCTTTTGTTAAATTGAAATTGAAATCTCACTGGAATATAGTATAAGCATAGGCTATCGTAATAGCTAATTAATTGCATTTAAAGTATCCATCACTTTCTTTTATGATGTTATTCTCAATTGTGTCAACTTTGGAAAAAAAATAATACTTTTAAATTCAAGAGGAGATATTTTTGGATTACATTTTCAGTTTCTCTTATTTAAATTTTATTATTCATCTAATCAATCCATTGAGTCAATAGTGGGATGGTTAGTGATTAATTAATCAGGTTGACCAGTCAGTTTACACTAAAAAAAATATATCCATGAATAAATTTAACTTAAAAATTTTAAATTTTTATTACAATAAAAAAAATAAAATATAAATAAAAAATTGAGAAAATAATTCCATAGTTCAAGTTGAACAAATGTTACATAAATATATTATGTAATAATTTAATTCTCCCTAATATTTCTCTTTATTGATGAAATGCATGACTCATAGTTGTTCATCACTACTTCTCACTTTCTACCACACTTCTACTTTGGGTGATTCCCGATCCACACCAAACTCCATTTCATTTCCCTTCTTTATCTAATTACCAATAATAATTAAATGTTTCATGCCAACCTTTCCAAACATAAAATAGTAAAATTTAGATGCAGTTTTGAAATCAGAATTTTTATAATTTATGATGATTTTGAATGTAAATTTCAAAGGTTAAATTTTATTTTAATCAGAAAATAATACTAACATGAATTGCTAAATATATTTTTCTTTGTTTATTGAACATAAAAGGAAAACGAAAGAAATTAAGTATTTTAACTCTGATAATAAATACTTTGAGTGAGATATGTGAAGAATATTTGAAGGTTAAAACACCACATCTTCAGAACACATGTTAATTTTCAGTTATCAATTTTGAATGTCTATTTTCATAAAAAAAAAAGGAAAAAAAGAAAGTAGAAAAATTGGTAGGAGCATGAATTTTTAGTTCTAGTTTATATTGCAAGAAAATGGGGTAAGAGGTGATTTTTTTTCTTATTTTAAGTTATATCACTTTTGGAGCACTTTAAAAAAAAAACAAAAAAGACTTATCATGAGAGCAAAGCAACTCCATGTCAACGTGAAGACGGTGGATAACAATAGATAAAGGATCTTTTTTGCATTTTTATACTGAAAAAAACTTCTAAAAATAAAACCGATATTATTATTATTATATTATATTATTGAGAAATTTTCGCTGAATTATGTTTTTGATTGACAAATTATGTGAACCAAGTTTTATTGGAATTAATTAACCATATAAAAAGAGAATTATTTATTGATGAATAAATGAAATAAAATGTGTGATGTTGGTGATGAGTTAAGACCCGTGTTTAGTGGCACACCAAAGGTGAATCCTAATTCCCCTCTGCTCACTCTACACGCCCAAGGAAAACTCAACCGTCACACTCGTATCTGCATATAACATCACAGACACAAACACAGGCACAAACCAAACATCCTTATTTTCCTCCAAAACTAACCACTACCTGTAGCTCCAACAGAAACTCAGAAAGCTCAAAAGGTAATACTAATACACATATATGTTCATTATCTTCTTTTCTTCGTTCACCAGTTTCCGATCACGTAATATTCTACAATTCTCGCTTACGGTGATTGATTAATTTTAATTTTCGCTAATCATTCAGTTAGATGATGAGTTATTTTGATTTATTGTTGAGCTTAAAAACAAAATGCGTAGAATTCTTGTGTGTTGATCGATTATGATCTCATCTCACTATATGTGTGGCAGATTAATTATTAAATAGTTTTAAGAAGAGATTGATCATTTCGTTGTTTTGAATTTTTGAGGTTTGGATTTCACTGAATGTTTTATATTGTGTTGTTTGAGACCAAAACAGAAGGAAGAGATGGCAGGAGAATCATTCGGCGAAGCAATCGCAAGACTGACCAAGCTTCTCAGGTAATTCAGACAAACATTGCTGTCCTTTTTCGTCATTTGATTCTCTGTCCTTTTATGACAAACACGACCACACGTAGAGATAGATAGAGCGTTTCAGAAGAAGGAGGTGGTAGGTGTTAGGTGGTGTGGTTTGGTTCTTCGTTCTTCTCACGCGGGCCCCACGCCACCTCGTACGCGTTTTGGTTTTGGCGCTGTGAAACGGTTTCTGTTATTTTTTTAACAGTGAAAAGGCTGAACTCGGCGACGTCGCCACCTTAAAGATCTCGCAGCTGACGGCGGAGCTTGAGGCTGCCGGTGCGAAGCGGTGTGTCCCGGAGGAGAGGATCAAAACGGGCTTCATCACCTTTAGGAATGAGAAATTTTTGTATGTGTCTTTTCCTTTATTTATTATCATTATTCAATTAGGAAACTTCTCGATAAGAATTTGCTATTTTGTGATGGAATAATGGTGAAAGAAATTTGGATTTTGAACCTTTAAAATTAACAACAACAAAATAAATATCTTCATAAGAAAGTTAAGATTTAGTGTTTGATAAAATAGTTAGAATAATATACCATTCTATCATACATTATCATAATAATTTTATTGGCTCTTATAATAGTTATTTTAAAATTTATATAACATAGTAATTTCGAAATAGTTGACAACTTCTTTACTGACATGATTATTTTTCATGTAGAAACTCTCATTTAATCCTCATATAAACTTTTTATTAGGATATTTGATTTTGAACACTTTTCCTAAGCATCATATTCTATCTCTAAATATTATAGAATAAAAAGTAGTTATATACACCTATAATTGATCTTTTGAGATGTTACTTTAGCAATAATTAAATCCAAATATTAATAATGTAAATTTTTACTTTACACATCTGGAAAAAAATCACTTTACACCCTCAATATATTCTAATTAATTTTTTATAAGTAATTGTTATTGAATCAAATCTTAAATTAATCCTTAATTTTTCAAAGCAATAATTGTTATATTTTTAACAAAAAATAATAGATAAGAACAAAATAAAAAAAAAATGAAATTAATGACTATCAAAATATTTTAAAGATGTTCCTCTTTCATCCCTTTCCCGTCACACTACTCAAAAGAAAATGGAAAGCGTGATAGAAAGTGGAACTTTAAGTTTACATATTAAGTGGAAACGTAAGCAGATATTGTTTCTTTCCATACATAAATGGAAATCATGAGATGGCCAATGTCGAATGATGTTTTGTTTTTGCTAAAAGGGCACTTTACTTTTCGTGTTGAGTTTGATCCTGTCATTGCGGAAATTAAGGCATGTTCTGTTTTTACTTCAATTTTTAATCAGTAATTAGGGGAATTACAAATTTCTGATATTTGGGAGGATTCTGCGTATATATTTTCAGGAGAAATCCTAGTCTCTATGCCGACCTTGCCAAAGGCCAAAGCCCAAAGGTTAGTCATCTTATTAATTGCATATTCACCAGTTATTTCTTTTTCTTTATTCCTTTTTGCCCTTAGGGGTTTCATTACGTTAATTTGTGTTGAAATTTAATTTATTAATGAAATATTCTATTCCTACTTTTGTACAGCATAGGCATGTGTTAACTATTATTAGCCAACTACATACACTATATACTGGCTATACATTTTTTCTTGAATTATATAAATTATCATATATATATATATATATGCTTATCATTTGACCAATCAATTATAGTAAGTTATAACACAATATAACATCTATACTTAGTTTGGATATACATTATTACACCATTTTATATGGTCGAACTAGTGACTAACTAATTTAACTAACAATCTATTAATCTAGTATTTCGACGGAATCAACCGAATCTACTTTTTATATCATTGTTTCATGCAGCCAGTTTCCCATTTAATATATTTTTGTTGCCACTGGTCAAAATTATATAACATTGTTATGCAGTTTATGGTATTTGCATGCTCGGACTCGAGAGTTTGTCCATCCCATATTCTGGATTTCCAACCTGGCGAAGCCTTTATGGTCCGAAACATTGCCAACATGGTTCCACCGTATGACAAGGTTTAACGTTTGACTGTGTACCGCAACTAAACATGCAATTTGTCGTCCAAATTCATCTTCCTTTCTTGTTACCTTTTTTGGTGTTTGAAGTCAATTCAATTTTTTTTTTTTACTGGCTTTGCGTTATTGTATAGACGAAGTATTCAGGAGCTGGGGCAGCCATTGAATATGCAGTCACGCATTTAAAGGTAATTATTTCTCATTATTGTGTTCCTCCTATGCTTATCTTATATGGAATATATTTTCATAAAGACGACTTTTTTTTAATATTGTTTTCTTTCATAAATACAATATATTGATTTTGATATCTTAAAATATATTAAAAACTTTTATCATATAACTCGATAATGGTGAATGTCGAGTGAAAGGAAAAAAAAAGTTTAGTGGTTGGTTCAATTTGTTATGTTTGCATTATTATTTGTTGGGATCCACACGCATCGATCTCAACTTGCATCACTTGTTCTATTTGATGAAGACAAGGAATATTTGAATTGTTGCCATAAGAATGATAAAAAGCAAACGTTCAACTAACTACCACGCATTTATCTACTCACATAGTGATAGTCAAATTCATAAATCATAACTCAACATCTAGTCCCTATCTACCACACCTTCCCACTATGTATTATTCCCAATATAATAAATATGTTCACTCATTTATTTAATTTATTCAACATGTTCTTTTTATTTTATTAATTAATATAAAATGTTTTGTCTTCCATAATTTTTGTATGAGTTATGCTAGCATCTCGTATCAAATTGACGGTTTTTTATATCTAGTTTGACGAAAGTGGAACACATGTTTGCGATGGTGTTATGAACATATATGTGTCTTACTAAAACAGGAATATAATTTTTTGCAAATTCTTTTTGTCTTTTTTAGATTCTAATATGGGTATTGTAACATACAGGTGGAGAATATTGTTGTTATTGGACATAGTTGCTGTGGAGGTATAAAGGGGCTCATGTCTATCCCAGATGATGGGTCCACTGCAAGGCAAGTTTCACACATTTTTGCTACTACTAAGATTTCTTTGGAACATCCTTAAAAGGGCTTTAACTCATTGTTAATGGATCTTAAAAGAAGGAATAAATAATAATTGGATAAACCTTAAATGCTGTTTCACAACAGTTTTTTTAGCTCTTTTTTGACCAAAATTTAACCAAGGAACAGTATCAAAAGCATATAGAAAAGTGAATATGATTTTTTCCAGAACAACTTTGCCAGAAGGATGAATAATAGCAATACACACCATGAAATTAATCTAAGCTGTGAAGCTTCCAAGTAGGTGATTTACTATTGCTTTTTCACACACATAATTAAAAGAATATAAAGTTATAGTACAACATATTTTCAAAATAATTTTATATGCATACATTTTTTATATGCATATCTTTTTCTCTCGTGCATATCCCACCATTTATATGCATATCTTTTTTATATGCATATCTTTTGCTTGTAAATAGAATTTAATGTGTTAAAAGCATTACTCCAAATGTTTAGTACTTCAGTAGAATAATCATTCATATCCCACCATTTATAACAGTGGATATAAAGTAATGTACACCATGATTCTACCTAATTGTGGACAATTGGAAGGCTTAACAAATCCAGATAAAAACAACCTTTTTGAAATGTTGCTGGGTATATACCAAGAACAAATTAAAATCCAACATTATAGTATGCAGAAGAAGCATTTCTTATTTTACTGCTCCCCTTACTTTTCATGTCAAATCACAATGCATATTCATGAGAAAGGAAAACAAAAATATTACATGAATGATTCCATTTTTGAGGAATTTAAGTGCAAATCCTCTCTAACTAGTCATTGGATTCTTTCATACAAGATTCCCCTATTGCACAGTGATTTTGGTGAACAAAACTACTATTGGTGCATACTTAATCTTTGTGACATCAGAAAAATGACGAACATAACCACCTTAAAAATCATTTCCTTTCCTCTGTGATGTTTCAGTGAATTCATAGAGCAATGGGTCCAAATATGTACACCAGCAAGGTCCAAGACTAAAACAAGTGAATTAAGCTTCGAAGAGCAGTGCACTAACTGTGAGAAGGTAAGTAAATTATTCTTTACCCCTTAACAAGTTGGAGAGGATTGAAAACAGGAAAAATGGAGACATGTTAGTTTGCATTACATAGAAATATAACTAATCGTTTTGTTAAAATAAGTCAATTTAAGTGTTTCTTTGTCTGTATTTATCATTAACTTATTCATAAATTTAGGGTCACTGTTAAAAATGATAATTACCTTTACTTGTAATTTGCAATGCAGGAAGCTGTGAATGTGTCACTTGGGAATCTGTTAAGTTATCCTTTTGTTAGAGCTGGTGTGGTGAACAAAAGTCTAGTTTTGAAAGGAGCACATTATGATTTTGTTAAGGGCACTTTTGAGCTATGGGATTTGAACTACAAGCTTATGCCCTCTATATCTATTTAAGATTTGTCTCTTCAGCAGCACATCATTGCAAACCTGCATTATATCTAAACTTTTGCTGAGGGTTCCCATAGAAAAGATTCAGACATTCAGAAAGAATAATGGTCTGTGAGGTAGTAGTAGTAGTAACAACTAGTAAACTAGTTTTGATTTCCAACAAAGTACCATTCTCATCATCTCTGTTATGAATAAATAATACATTACTTTTATTTATTTTCATTTTGGCTGATGTATCAATCACTTCATGCACCTAATTATATATCAGTTATGCCTTCCTACTTTGATGACTTCAAAATGGCTGATAACTTCATCAAACCTCCATTTTATGCATTACAAAAAGCATCCATCCATATTACACTTCAAATACTAACATCAATGAACAAAATTTTAGAACTTATATTGTGGAACTCAAAAAAGTTAAAAAATAAAAAACAATTGTCATTTTAAGAATTGTTATATCTAAAGAAAGAAAATGACTTAAAATGTTTGGGTTTTCCACTCTCACCTATTTGGAACTAAATGAAAAAATCAGCTACTTTCAAACATGTTGAAAGCTAAAATCCATGAAGAAATGAAGAGAAAATAAGAAGTCAAACAAAAGGAGAGGGCTTTCAACAGCCACACCAGTTCCAAAATGATGTGTATATCATCATATTAGATAGGGTTTCATCAATAGGTAGTCTAAAATTCCTTTTTGTCCTATTTTACACTTACTGCAGATTAGTGACAGTATATTCCTCAAGCTATACACCCTTTAACATTATGAAATATACCTACACTGCACATTTCTTGAACTTTGAACTTAGCTTTGTTCTTTCTTGCGTGTTACGCATTAACATTCAGAGGGTATCCAAAAACACAAGAGACTCTAAAAGTGTTGAAACTAATTTGTGGAATTTGAAAAACTAGCAGAGTGGTGTAACAATAACAAATACATCAGATAATGCTGAACCATTAGAGTATTATTGCATCCTTAATACTTGTCCATGTGTGCCAAATGATGTAAAACTCTAGTATTTATTTAAATTTTAAACACATTTTTTAACACTGATGTTTTGTTTGATTTAAGAAAGGTAAAAAATAAAGTTCAACAAAGAAAGAAAAAGGAATGGAAGAAAAGAAAAAGAGCAGAAAAAAGGCTGAATTTTAAGGTTGTTTAATTATGAATATAGAATGACACAAACAAACCAAAAGATGCAATTAATGAAAACACTTTTATCCATTAAACTGTCTTGATATTTTCTCTCCAAATAAAAAAGAGAAGTCTTTGACTTGTCTACTTTGTTTGCATGTTAAAGGAGAAGTCTTTCGATAACTTTGTATCTCTCCCTATCTTTTTTCTTCCACTGGTTTTCTTGCCTTCCAAGCGATGAAAATGATATAAATAGAGATTAAGACAAAAATTCAAATGCACCTAAAAATTAATTTTCAAGCAGGAAGTTTGCAGCTAAGATTCTCTATTCAAAGAATTATCTCCTGCCATTTTGAAATAACAGTAAACGAAATCCAAAATTAATTGATTATATTGCAACACGATCCCAAATATACTTCTTGGCGCAAGAATAAGGCTAGAACGATAAAGAGTGAGACTAAACGAAGGGTTACATAAAATTTAAACATTCAACTGCCATGTATAATATTCTGATACACATAATCCAAAATTGTCAACAGATAGCATAACAAAAAGCATGATCTGGAAGCCAATTCTCATATTCTTGTTGCACTAACAGTCACCGTTTGTTCAGTGGTTGAAGCTACAAGAAGTTGCAACAGTAAGATGCAGTGTTGGTACTGTACTGGCTTCTCAAATCTCTATTCCTAAACTGAGGTGAATGTGATGGCCATGCTGAGACGTCCCATAGAAAAACTTGAGTTGTTTTTATTCCAAGTAGAAGTTCCACAGTTTCCAAAACAAGTTATTCCACAACAACATTCACCAGTTCGTACTCAATAAGAGACAAGTTATTATCTTCCTTCACAGTGAAACTAGCAGCATCTGTTACTTCAACACGGCCCCACTTGTCCACAGCAAGTCGCATTGATCCTTTGAACATGTCAATTTTCGCATTACGAAGGATCACAGTAGAGCCCTCTTTCATCAAATCCACTGAAAATGTGGAGCCACAACAAAAATGTTTAAACAAAACTTTACTTATTCATAGGCACCGAGACAATATAATATTTGCAAATCAAATCAAACATTTTAAATCATGCTTGAAATATTTCCTTACATGCCTACTTAATCAGAAATTTCTACATAAAAACATTTTGAAATTATTCTTCAACTACAAACATGGAATTCATTTGAACTTTCACATTATGTACAACTACACAAGTGATTAAATAAGAATTCCTGCCTAAAGAACACAATACCACACTAAGGTGGCTCAAGGGAATAGTGACAAAATATACCAGAATTTCCATGAGATAGGGAGAAGTGGGGAGAGCATGCGAATTTTGTTATGATGATATAGAGAAAAAGTGACAGCATGGTAAACAGGAATTAAGAGGAAAAGGGATGTACTAGGGCTAGAGGTTCTGTGTACCTTCACAGCCCTAAACCTATCTTAAATTTCCTGCATTTTCCTGTTCCTTCAAGGAGCTAGCTTTTATTGATCTTAGGGAAACAACCGATTTATATCGATGAATAACCCTTTAATCGCTCTATTTAAAATTCCAAAACATTTGTTTTGTTAAATTGTTTCTAAAAATTGAGCAACTTTTTATCCTACCTGGGAATTATTTTTCCTATTAGTTGGCAGAATAAAGTATTCTATGATATATTATCACCATAATATCATGAGACGACTGAACTTCATTTATTAGTAACATCAATGGTCCAAAAACACATTTTATACAAAGTCAGGTATTTTTGTATGCTAAATGTCCCTGAGTCTCACTGTAAAAGAAAGTAATCAGTGGGTATAAACTTCCATTTCATACTTGCTATTCATTCTAAACTTCACATCAGCAAAAATAAGGAATAAGAAAAACTTAACTGACCATCAAGTCAACTAGTTAGACTACATGGGCCAATTAGGTAGTAGTTAGGAGTTAATTGCTATAAGTAGCAGGGTAGATACCGCAGTAGCGGTTTTTAGCAAAAACTCATTATGGAGGAAGAAAAGACTGACTCTGGGATTCCCAGAATTCATTATTACAAAATAAAATCTTTCTTTTTCCCCTGTACTGTTGCGTGAATCTATTAATTCTGGGTGCCAAGTGTATCAACTAGTACCAAAGTTCAGATCTTGGAGCTGTGAGTATCTCGAATTGATGGGGATTGGTCAAGGAATTCAATGGTGGGCAAAAAAAATGTAGGGAAGACTGGAAACTATGGAAAAGATGTTGTAAATAAGAATCAAGATTCTGAGAGACATGGTGAAAGTTGGAAACTATGATGGAAGAAATGATGCAGAAGATTGGGGTTTTTTGGAAGGATGGTTGCTTGGTTGGTTCCATTGGTGGCAATCTTGCAACCCAAAACCAGCTTGGGTGGGAGGATTGCAATATGTGACTTTGGAGAGTTTTCACTAAGTCTCCTTTTGCAGTGTTGAGGCTGAAACACCAAGTCCAGCAGGTAGAACAGTGGAAACAAGTTCCACAGTACCTTGTCCACACTGTGTATTAAAGAAAATAGAGTACAGAGAAGAGTAGAGGTGTTCCACTGTTTGCAGTTGACACAGTAGGGATTGCTGATATTTTGGGGCTGATGCAGTTGATGGATTCAGCTGTCAAGGGGACCAGATCTACCCTGGTTGAAGGGGACAACCAATCCTTCAAAGTTGGAAAAAGAGGTTAACAGGTTGACTCAGCAACATGAGGGGCTGTTAGATTATTTAAGGCAGCATTTGTTAAAGGCCCAGAGCAGAATCAGAATGCATGTTCAAAAGCAGGATTGAGGTATTTTTGAAATTTCAATGCAGACAATGAAGGCGATCTTGCATCTGCATCTTCCTTTAACATCGGGTTCACAAAGTCTACCCCAAACAGAAATTACAAATGGCCATGAAATTGACAAAATAAAGCACCTGATACATGACCACAGACAAAATACAAGAAGTAACAAACATCTAAACAAAGACGCAAGATGCCCACAAATGTATCAAAAACACTTGACACATGACATGTGAACACTCCATGAAAAATCACAAAAGAACACTCCTTCCTCCAGTCAAAGAAAAGATCAAGCCAACAAGAGTGCACTACAAAATTATGCGATGACAATATCAATGTCACAATGCAGTAAGGAAAAGATGTATCTAGGGGAAGCTTTGTGAGAGCAGTGATATATATACCTTGATCATTTCTGGCAGTAAATATGATCATTCCAGTCTCATCACCAACCAAACATTCAGCAATTCGCATTTGACGGGATTGAGGACCATCGGAGCGACCTTTCTGCATCACCATCTTAACATTGACCACCTTCACGGTTAAAGTGTGCCCACTCGTTCCTGGGCGAAGCTGTTCAACCTTGGTGAACACGGGCTTCCTCAATCCTGGTTTTGAATCTGCCATGTTTCAAATCCTATACAAAGCCACAAAAACATCAACTGAGATAACATAAAAACAGCAGTAATGCAAGCTAGCACAATCTTGTAAGATCTTAACACATAGCCTAAAATAAAAGGTTTAATTAACAGTTTCTTAGTACATAGGTTTTGAACAAGAAATGCTCGCTTATCCAACCTTTCTCATCCAAAATTTCAAGATAAGAGAAAACCCCAGTTAAGTGGATACGAAATAAACATATCGAAGTCTGTAAAATCATCCTAACCTAACCCCAGTTTAAAAGGGTAAGAAAGTTTTGAAATTTTCAAAATCTCTGGGGCAAATATTGATAATAAAATCAATTCGTGACAACGACGAGCATAAGATCCAAACCATACCAGCTTTCAAATTCCAACATGCATTCAAACAAAATTCACAGGAAAAAAATATAAAACTTTCGACAAACCCAAAATTAAAAGGAGAAGTTGTTTTACATAAAATTCGAGAAATGAAAGTGGAGTAGAAAGTAATAGATTGAATAAAAAGGGGAACGAAAATTACAGAGAAAAGCGAAGAGATTGAAGATTGGAATGTGACCTGGAAATTGGTGTGATGAAAGAGAGATCTGAAACTGAAAGCTAAAGTGAGACTGAGACTGAGACACAAGCGTCGAGGTCGGGTTTTAAGGAGATAAATGCAAAGGTAACATTTATCAACGTTGAACAAACAAAATTATGCAAATAAATATTTTATTTTATTTTATTTCTTGATATTTTATTTATTACTTAATATTTTATTTATTACTTAATCTGACGTCACATATTAGAATTAGGTATCAAAGTTTGTCGCCTTGGATTGGGTTGGGTTTATATCACCGCATCCCGTTCCAATAAAAGACGGCGGTACGGAATTAAAATTTTAATATTATATTGTATTGAGTTTAGATAAACTTAAAATTTTAATTTATATACAAGTTATTAATTATGTGTTAATTTTAATATTAAAAAATATAAAAATTATAAATAATTAATTTCATTATTACAAATTTTTATATAAAATATTGTAAAATTTGAAACCTCCGACTTTTTTTTGGAATTTGTGTCATTAGTTTTTTTTCATGGAATATTTACTGGTAAAAATTTAACTTATTTATTGATTAAAGTGAAAGCTTGAGAACAATATTTTTAAATTGATTAATCGTTTTTGTTAGTGTAATAAAATAACTTAAAAAATAAATGGTAAAGTAGATTGAAAACAGAGATAAGAGCAAGACGGGAATTACAGTATGCCCGAACCCGAACATAATTAGCTTAACTTTTTTTATTAAATTCAGGTCAATTCTCTCGGAGTGCGGACTTTATGGTCGTCCTTAATATTATTTTGTTGATTTAAAACTTAAATTATATTATCTTACCTACTACTATTTTTTCAATTTGTTAATCTTTGTTCTCCACAATGGAGATTTAAAGTTATTCTCTAGATCAGATGTAATAATTTTTTTTTTTTACTTTTGTGATATTAATATATTAGTATTTGATTTTTATATTTGATAAGGAAAGTTAAGTTTTCTTGTTTTGTTTGTTCCTCGTTTGGTTAAGTTTTATTAGATAAGGAAATCTATCCTTGTATTTACATTATTTTTAATTTATGTAATTAGTGTTTGTGGAATATGAGACAAGATTGAGAAAAACATTAATTTTTAGTGTATTTCCAAGTTAGTGATTCAAATATTCGTGAAACTGTTATATTTGACGTTATTTTTCGTATTCTTGGGTGGTTACTGGGTGAGTGCCTTAGTCGTTGGGCGACTATGTCTTTTTTCTAATATGCACATGACTTTCCCGATTCATTAACATGCTATTTATTTGTTTGACTGATTGGATCGTCAGTTAGATGACTGTAGCTTGAGAAATGTGTCACACATTACTGCAATGGTTTTGGTTTTGTGATCATAAATTTTCTTATGAATTTTGGTGTAAGAATTATGGTTGTGTTGTGCTTGATTGTATGGAATTGCGGATACTTAAATGTTGGCACTCACTTATTTGGGATGAATATTATTTTGTGATATATGTATGTCATGGTATGCATTTATAAAGTATGAGATTAAATGAAATCTTGTTATGTTGAGTATGAAATGGAAAAGATGACTTGTTTGGTTGGTGGTGGATTGGCATGAGACTTGAATGATTGAGATGACATGTGGAAATTGTTGGTAAAAGAGTTTCAAGGGAAACTCTTGGTGATGGTGGTTAGTGTATACTTGATATAGGAGATGTCAAGATAAGGGAATGTATCCTGAACTCTAATAATCGTTCACACTCGCTCACATAGAGAAGAATGTTTATGTGGTGAGAGTGACACGAGGTCCTAGTATTGGGATATATTGGGCCCAAAACATTAGAGGATTAACCTTGTGTGTGGTTGGGTGATAACCCTTTGCGTCTAGACTTTGCAGAGTTTAGAAACCACCATAGGTGCATACTTCCTTTAGAATTCTATATCAAGAGTATGATCCGAATAATCAAGTTAAAGAGTCATGTATTTGTTTGTTTTCACATGATTTTAATCTAATTTAGCTTTTATTTGCCCTGTAACATGATTAAAACATTTTTACTCTAGCTTATCTGTTTGTTTGGTATATGTCTTCTATTTGGTTTTTGCTGTTGCGATGCTATGTAGAGTGGTCCCCATGGTCTGGGTTGTGGCTCACTGTTGAGCCTATTTTGAAGAACTCTTTGTTCAATTTAAATTCCTTACTCTATGAGCAGTCTTTTGCAAAACAATAGTACTCTTGTGTTCTTTTTATGACATCGTGGTGTGCCTAAGGTTTCATTCCAGGTATATTATAGATAACGTAATAGTTACATGTATGTTTCATATCATATGCTCTTTTATATTATAATTATGTGATGCTTAATTTTAGTAGATTACTCTATTTAAAATGGAATGTCGCAATGTTAAAAATAAAGATAGATTTTTTTAACAATCTTTTATTTAACTTAAATAAAGAAATTAATTTTAATAAAATATTTTATTTTTAAAAGTATTAAATAAATATATGATAATAATATGAGTCTGAATATAATTTATAATACTTTTTACAATTAAACATTAATTTATTTAAATTTAAAATATCATGAATGCTAGATATACTTTTCTTTTTACATAAAACTTAATACAAAGATAAACTTTTTTGGAAACTGTTTTTTTTTTAATGGCTTTGAAAACTGATTTTGCTGATATTGTTATTTTTGGTGTCAAATTTGGATTTTGTGATCCAATAATATTTTAATTAACTTAAAAAATACAAAAAATAATTTGAATGAAATATTGTTTTTTAAATTTAAATGTTAATACAATGTATTTCTTGAATGTTTTAAAATTTATTGTAGTGAATCAATTGAATTTTTTTAATATTAATTATTACTAATTACAAAATAGTTATCTATTATTATTTTTTTTAAATTAATTCAACATATTAAATAGAGTAATATAACACCGATATATATATATA